>Ga0307431_1000104_pt1 | contig 69591 bp, 68 predicted proteins | sample SalMarWE160170MG_FD_202155 | JGI IMG/M metagenome (GOLD analysis project Ga0307431, IMG submission 202155) | Salt marsh sediment microbial communities from the Plum Island Ecosystem LTER, Massachusetts, United States - WE1603-170 | ecosystem: Environmental > Aquatic > Marine > Intertidal zone >...
AGAATTGCACTTCCTGTTACAAATGCGTGGAAGCCTGTCCTTTTGGAGCGATGTATATACATCCAGATTATGACCTGCCCATCAAGTGTGATATGTGTGGAGGAGACCCGGAGTGTGTCAAGAAATGCCCCAAGGGAGCACTCATGCTCATACCGGAGGCTGCTTTGGGCGAATCCAGGCGTCTCAACAACGTCCTGAGCTACACTCAGATGAAGGAAATTGAGTTCTATGAGAAGGGTGAAAAGAAGGTCATCCGCTATGCCGAGGTAGGGAAAGAAGAGCTATGAGCATAAAGAGCGGATATTTTAAGCAACACCTCCAAATAGACCTTACGAAAGGCACTGCTGAGCGCCGAACCACTGCGGACGCCTTCATCGAAAAGTATATCGGGGGACGTGGCTTTGGCGCGAAGTTGGTCTGGGACAATCTAAGGGAGCATGATTTCAATATAGACCCCCTTAGCCCTGAGAATCTTCTGGTTGTCGCGCCGGGACCTCTGACCGGGGTTTATCTGCCCTCATCGGGAAAAAACTCCTTTGTCTCCATCTCACCAGCCACCGGGCTCTACGGTGATTCTTCCATGGGTGGTGGCTTCGGTATCGAGCTCCGACAAACGGGAACTGATATTCTCTCCGTTACCGGCAAGGCGCCGGAACTATCTGTTCTTTTCATCGACAATGGTGAAACGACAATCATTCCCATGCCCGAATTGAAAGGAAAAAGCTGTCTGGAAGCCGAAGGAATGATTAAAGAGCGACTGGGCACCCACGCTGTCCGTGTTGCTACGATAGGCATCGGAGGCGAGAACATGGTCAGGTTCGCCTGTGTCAACACCGACTGGAGCCGCAATGCCGGCAGGACTGGGATGGGCGCAATCATGGGGGCCAAGAACCTCAAGGCAATTGTTGTTCGGGGGCACATGGATCTTCCCGTCTATGATGTGGCCGGGCTAATGGCGGAGGCTGAACAAGCTTTCAAATATATGGAGGAACACAAGTATTTCAAACTGTGGCAGCAAGAAGGCCTGATGAATGTCATCGATTACGCCAACGAGAAGGGTATTCTGCCTACATACAATTTCAAGGATAGCGTTTTTGCCAGGCACGACCAGATCAACGGCACAACAATGGTAAATCGCTATAAGATAGGTGATAGTGCATGCTTTTCCTGTCCCATGTGTTGCGGCAATATTTGCCTCGTTAAGAGCGGGAAATATACGGGCACGGTAGTTGAGGGACCAGAGTATGAAACCTGTGCTATGCTGGGACCAAACTTGGGGATTGACAACTTCGCTGCGATACTTTCTGCAGCCCGACTGTGCGATGAACTGGGTATAGATACAATTTCCACAGGTAGCATCGTGGGAGCTACAATAGAGGGGTACGAAAAGGGGATTTTGTCGCTCAGCGACCTCGATGGCAGGGAGATCGCCTGGGGAGATGAGGATGCCATCCTGGAACTGATACAGAAAATCGCTCACCGGCAGGGCATAGGTGACATCCTTGCCGATGGCTCTCACCGTATTATCGAGAACTGGCCCGAAATGGACAAAATCATCCTCCAGGTCAAGGGCCTTGAGCAGTCGGCCTATGACAGCCGCGCCAGCATTTCCATGGGTCTGGCTTATGCTACCTCGGACATAGGCGCACATCACACACGGGCTTGGACCATTGCCAAGGAAATGGAAGAGGGCCAGAACTGGACTAACGACGAGAAGGTTGACACCGTGATATATCACCAGAAAGTGCGCCCGTTGTTTGACATGCTCGGTGTTTGCCGGTTGCCTTGGATTGAACTCGGACTGAGCGAGCGGCACTATGCGAACTTCTACAAATATGTGACTGGAAACGAAACGTCCCTTGAGGAGCTTCTAGGACTCTCGAACGACATATACGACCTAACAAGACTGATAAATGCCCGCCTCGGTATGAGCCGCAAAGATGACACGCTTCCCTACAAGGTTTGGGCTAATCCTCCTCTTACGGGTCCAAACGCGGGTAAGGTGATCGGACGGGAAGATTTCCAACAGCTTCTTTCACTGTACTATCAAAAGCGCGGCTGGGATGAAAACGGCATTCCACCAGCTGAGGTGGAAAAGAAGTTTTCAGAATAATGCTGGCAAGAGAAGCTACCCCCGCCCCAGAACGCAACCAATAAAATCTCTTTTCCCACGGACAAAATCACCTACCGACATTTCACGCTTTCCTTCTAACTGAACCCGGCAAAGACCTAAAATACCTTGCTTCGTTACCACCCCAACCCCAGGTGACTCTGCCAAGGCGATCACTTTCCCCATCTCCCCCCCTGCTACATCGCCAAAAGGAATAGCTTTATGGATTTTTAGCCGTTTTCCCTGACACCAAGTATAGCAGCTTGGCCAGGGATTGTACGCCCTTACCCTCCGCCAGAGCTCGACCGTGGAAAGGTGCCAATCAATCTCGGCATCTTTACTAGTTATCAACTTACTATAAGTAGCCTGAGACTCATCTTGAGCCTGCGGTTTGAGTTCGCCCCCGAGCCATTTGGGCAAGGTCTCCAGCAAAAGCTTGGCTCCCACATCAGCCAGCTTGGAGCTAAGCGAGCCGGTGGTATCCATAAAGGAAATGCCCACTTTCTCCTGGGCTAAAATCGGCCCGGTATCCATTCCAGCGTCCATTAGCATTATGGTAACACCAGTAAGTTCATCTCCGCAGAGAATGGTATTAGCGACAGGAGACGGACCTCGATGCCGTGGCAATAATGAAGGATGAACGTTAAGACAGGCAAATTTGGGCAAGGAAAGCACTTCCGGAGGAAGAATAGCACCGAAGGCTGCCACAATGATGAGCTCGGGCTGAAAGCTGGCCAGCTTCTCCACCACTTCGCTTGATTTAAAGGTCTCGGATTGAATAACTGGTATTTGTCGCTCCAGAGCCAGCTTTTTCACCGGAGAAAAAACAACTGGGCGCCCCCTGCCGGCCGGCTTATCGGGCTGAGTATACACGGCGAGCACCTGGCAGGGATTCTGGAGCAAAGATTCCAATATGGTCACAGCAAATTGCGGAGTGCCCATAAAAACGGTGCGCACCTTCATAGCTAAACTATTTTTTATCGCTATTATCCCTTGACAGCAGGTAAAAGGTCTGATACAATATATCCATTGGAGGTAAAAATGGAACGATACACTACAGCAGACTTTAATAGGGACTTTCCTGACGATGATGCTTGTTTAGAATGGCTCAAGAATCACCTCTACCCTAATGGTATATTCTGTCAAAGATGCGGTCAAGTAACTAAACATCATAAGCTTAAAAGTCGGCGTTCGTATAGCTGTGATGTTTGCGGGCGTCATGTTCACCCTACTTCTGGCACTATCTTTGGACATTCTCCTACTCCGTTAAAACTGTGGTTTCATGCTATCTATCTAATGAGTTCTACTCGTTGCGGTATATCTGCAAAACAGATTGAACGTGAAACAGGCGTTACCTATAAAACTGCTTGGCGTATGTTCCACCAAATTCGTTCTCTTTTACAAGAAGATATACCAGTTCTTACCGGAGAAGTAGAAATTGACGAAACCTATATCGGTGGTAAAAGTCATGGCAAGCGTGGGCGTGGTGCTGAAGGTAAATCAACAGTGTTCGGTATGGCTCAACGCAAAGGCGATGTATCTGCTACTGTAACACCAGACCTAAAGAGGGATACTGTCTATCCTATTATCAAAGAACACGTGATACCTAATAGTATGATTTACACTGATGAATTCCGTGTTTACGACAGGTTAAAGAGACAAGGCTATCATCATAAGCGAGTGTATCATTCCTCTAAAGTCTGGGTTCTTGGCAAGGCACACACTAACACCATTGAGGGCTTCTGGAGTGTGCTAAAACGTGGTATTAGGGGTGTCTATCATGCTGTAAGTGAGAAATACTTACAGAGTTATATCAATGAGTATAGCTTTAGATATAACCATAGAGGGGATAACAAGCCGATGTTTAAAACGATTCTTGACCAGATAACTACTTCTTAACTCTGCGAGATACCTTCCGTAAGTCACGCTCGAAATCAACCTTTGTGAAATCTTTACTAGGATAAGAGAGTACTTTGGAGTTCGCATGTATGGTCATATGCTTTGTAGCCTCAAGCCAATCGTTTGTACTAGCTGTGTTTGTCTTTGTATCTTCGATAATGTTGGACATATTCCCTAACCTCCTTTATAAGCCGTAATACTCATCACCATATATCTCTTTTTGTTGGATAGGCTTAAATCCATCTGCTCTCGTGACTGTTGCAATATCTATCACACCTCCTACTCCACGTATGCCAGTTAGCCATGTCTGGAGTCTCATCGTAGTCTTAATCAGGAATATTGCTAAATTCACACAGTCCTGCAATGATAGGAATTGATAAGGGATGGGCGCACCGAGGTTATCCGCAAGATGTTGCTTCAACGCTTCTCTTTGTGTATCTGGTATCTGTAGAAAGGGTTGGGCTATTGTTGGAAGACTATCATCGAAGCCATGAAGCAATCTATCCACCCACTCTCGTTGTCCTCCATATGTTAAACCAAATATTCCTACCATATCTTCCTGCGGCATTGGATTACTCGGAACTTGAAATTCAAATACTTTGCCGTATGGTTCATTCTCATCATGGCCGCCAACAAGAAACGCCATATCCATAACGGGAACATTGGATACGGGAGGTGGCATACGAGTATTCCATTCTCTTAAAAAGAAATCACTTAGAGCTTTGGCATAATCTTCGACTTTAAGTCGGTTCACTAAGTTACTGGATTGCAGATAATCTTCAAAATCCAGCATGAGACTGTGGGCAGTTCTAAAATCTGTTTGCCCCAAGGCACCAAGCCCATATGTTACTGCTCCTACAAAGCCTTGAGTTCTGGTATGCAGTAGCTTGGTCGCATTATCGTAAGTGGAAGGTATACTTACATTCTGCCCTGGCAACTCAGTATAAAGAGTTACACGACTATCAGCGGCAAGCACAATACCCTCTGAACTTTTGAAGGCAATACCTAAAGACATATCTCACCCCTCCTCTCTTACTCTTTTGGGGAGGACACTTTAGCACCTGCAAAATTTGCCGTCAACTCATCGTTTGAGGATGATATAATCTGTATTGGTGGGGGGGGTAGTTTAAAGGGAAAACGATTGACTGTCACTCAATAGACTAAGGGTTCGAGTCCCTTACCCTCCACCGATACAGCTATAAGGTATTGACTTTTCCCATGAAATACTCTATCATAATAGTTGACAGTCAATCGGGTTAAAGAACCCAAAGGACATACAGGCTGGAGATTGTGGCAAGAATATCCAGCCTGTATGTTTTTATCTTCTATAGCCATTGACACCTTATAACCTAGTGCTATAATTCATATATGAAGGAGGTGTATTATGCAATCACAAACAGCAAAAGAGGTATATGAGGAAATCGTAGCCCTTATGAATAAACAAGGTGGCGGATATTCAAATTGGTATTGTGGTATTACCTCTGATTGGGAAGACCGTTTATTTAACGAACATCAAGTTTCCCGACAAAACTCTTGGTGGGTAGCTCTCCAATGCTATGATAACGAGTCTGCTCGCAATGTTGAAAAGGCATTACTTGAGCAGGGTTGTGATGGTGGCGTGGGGGGAGGCGATGAGACCACAGTATATGTTTATGCATACCTCAAGAGTGCTGTGACGAATCCTTAGATGAACCCTCACCACAACCACCAATAATTTGAGGCAACGATATTATTAGGGTTTGAGAGCCAATAGTGATTTCCAATCTACCCTTAATAATCTTAGCCTCTGCACTTCCCTTGAAAAATGAATTGAACCTATTTAATAATTCTATCATTTACCTCCTTTCATGGCATAATGACGTTTTTTATTAATTTTTTAATTATGTCAAACATTGCCTAGCGAAGGTTTGGGAAAATTTGATATTCTATAACTAGTAAGCTCTTAAATTCTTAACCGCGCTTACTACTCTTTTTTCGGCTATCTTCGTGGTTGAGCATTGTTGGGATTGGGGATAGATTGGAACCAGCGAAAGAGATTTGGGAGAGAGCCCTAGGCAAGCTTCAAATTCAGGTCAGCAAGGCAAATTATACTACCTGGCTTAGCGATAGCCAGGGTCTAAGCTGCCAGGATAATACCTTTGTCGTCAGTGTCCCTAACGTTTTTGTCGCTGAATGGCTATCCAAACGCCTTTATCCTCTGGTAAGGAAGACCTTAGTTGATATTATGGGTAAGGATGTCGACGTGCAATTCGTGGTCCACAATCGCGAACAACCCCGACAAGTCGGGGCTAGCCCCTTGGCCAGGCAAACCGATGGCGGGACAAGCAGCAAAGCTAAACAGTATAGATTCAATCCAATGTACACCTTCGATAACTTTGTTGTCAGCGATTCTAGCCGTTTAGCCTATGCCGCCGCTGTAGAAGTAGCTGAAAATCCAGGAAGCAGTTATAACCCTCTTTTCATTCACAGCAGCACCGGGCAAGGTAAGACTCATTTACTACACGCTATCGGGCAGTTAACGACAAACAATGGGCTGCAAGCGGTCTATATTACCGCGGAACAATTCGCCAATGAATTTGTATTAGCAGTGAGAGAAAACCAAGTTGACAAGTTCCGCAGCAAATTCAGAGGTATCCATATCTTTCTATTCGACGATGTTCACTTCCTGATCAACAAGAAACAAACATTACAATGTTTCTTCCACACCTTCAACGAGTTGTACAGCAATAACCGCCAAATTGTCATCACCGCTGACTGTGCTCCCCAAGACATGCATCCACTTAGCAGCAAGCTAAAATCACGCCTTGAAGGGGGTCTTATCGTTGACATACAACCACCCGCCTTTGAAACACGCCTGAATATCTTACGGGCTAAAGCAGAAAAAATGATGACCCCAGAACTGGACGGGGTACTGCACATTGTAGCGGAGAAAGTGTGCGGGAATGTCCGACAGCTTGAAGGTGCTTTGGTATATCTCACTGCCCAGGCGAAATTAAGTGGAACCAAGCTCACTCCCGAAACAATCAACAAGTTATTAACAAGCACGACCAGTAAACAAGACATAAAGTTGCTCTTACGGACGGTAGCGGACCATTTCAACCTTGCAACAGAAGAGCTAATTAACAAGAAAAGAGATAGAAAAACTACATTGGCACGACACGTGGCCATCTATCTTATGCGCGAAGGATACAACTATTCTCTAACTGAAATCGGCAAAGAATTAGGTGGCAGAAATCATGCCACAATTATTCACGGCTATGAAAAAATAGCTGGTGGATTGAGCATCAATCCTAACCTTGCTAACCAAATTGCAGAAATCAAAGAGAAAATTAATGCACAAAACGGTTATAGCAAGGCATACCAGGCTATATAGAGGTATACCAGACTGTGCAGAATTACTGATAATTTGTGGATAAATTGTTGTTTAGCTCACTCACACTGTCTTCTGGGCTCTGATTACCCTCACTACCTAATCATCCCACAACAATATTGCTTATAATAATTAATATTATATATTAATATAATTAAGCTTATGTTATGTTATTAACTTATGATATATAGGAGAGAAATTATGGTTAGGGGGGGGTATGGTGGGGATGGCTGTGTCAGCTTTCGGAGAGAGAAGTATGTTCCTTTTGGTGGTCCGGATGGGGGTGATGGTGGAGATGGAGGGGACGTGGTTGTTATGGCTAGTCCCAACATGGTTGACTTGGGCTTGATGAGGAGGAAAAAGGAATTTGTAGCTAGGAACGGCCGTGGAGGAAGTGGTTGGCGGAAGCGCGGCAAGAAAGGGGAGGATTTAGCTATTTCAGTACCCATAGGTACAATGGTTTTCACTAAAGCTGATGCGGGGGAGGAGATACCTCTGGCCGACTTGAGTGCCCCTGGTCAAAAAGTTTTGGTGGCCAAGGGGGGCCGGGGAGGGCTGGGTAATGCTCGTTTCGCTACAGCGGAGAACCAAGCTCCCGAGATAGCCAGCAAGGGTGCATCAGGAGAGGAGCGGGATATTGTTCTCGAGGTAAAACTCATTACCGATATCTGTATTGTTGGTCATCCAAACTCGGGGAAATCCACTTTATTATCTGCGATATCGAGAGCCAAACCCGAAATTGCCGATTATCCCTTTACCACTCGCCAGCCAATTTTAGGAGTTATGTCAAACGATAGGAGAGACTTTATCGTTGCCGAGATTCCTGGCCTTGTTGATGGTGCTCATCTTGGCAAAGGACTGGGAAATGAGTTTTTGCGCCATGCGGAAAGAACCAAGCTGCTGCTTTACTTACTGGATGGCAGTTCGCCGACCGTCCTTGATGACCTCAGCACACTGGAGAAAGAGATAGACTTATACAAAGACTTAGCACACAAGCCCAAAATCGTGGCGGTGAATAAGCTAGATTTGCCTGAGGTTCGAGCTCGTTTACCTGAAGTGAAGCAGCGCCTTGCCCCGATTTTATCGGGGCTCGGGGTGCCTGTCTTTTACATTTCTGCAGCTAGCGGCCAAGCTGTGTTAGAATTGGTGAGGAAAGCCATGGAAATGGCAGACCAGGCAAGCCAGGATGAGGGAATAATTTCGCAGACACAAATAAAGGTATTCCGTCCCAAACCGAGAAAATAAAGAAGTGAGTATAGGCATTCTTGGCGGTACATTCGACCCTATCCATATAGGGCACCTTGTTGTCGCTGAGGAAGCAAGAATAAGGTTAGGGTTTAACGAGGTCCTTTTCGTGCCTGCCGGCCAGCCTTGGCTTAAGCTAGACCGTAATATTACTCCGGCGGACCACAGAGTAGAGATGGTGCGCCGTGCCATAGCTGACAACCCTCATTTTAAGCTTTGTACTCTTGAAGTAGAGCGCCCCGTTCCCTCTTACACCGTGGATACCCTGACAACGCTGCGAAAGCAGCTAGGCAGTGAAGCAAATTTTTTCTTCATCCTTGGGCGTGATACCTTAGCAGGGCTGCCTTCGTGGAAGGAACCGAAGAAATTAGTCCAATTATGCCGGCTGGTGGTTGCCCCCAGACTAGGCTCAAAGGATTTGAAGCACTTAGAAACATCGATACCCGGCCTGCTGGACAAGGTTATTCAGCTTGATATGCCAATAATCGGGATTAGCTCCTCAGGAATTCGCGAGCGTATAGCTCAGGGGCTGCCCATTCGTTATCTGGTGCCCGCTGAGGTAGAAAAATATATCTCAGAGCAAAAGATATATCCGACATCTGCGAGATAACTAACGACCAAGTTCACTCACCGCAAGGCTTTAGTTCAGACATGTTATTGTCAAGATTCCTTGGCGAATTCTCCCCATGTCACGCACTCACTCGGGTCGGGGGAGCCCAGCGGCTAAATATCGAGGTTTTTCACACTTTGAGCATGGGCCTGGATGAATCTTTTGCGGGGCGGAACTTCGTCACCCATCAGCATATGGAAAGCCTGGTCTGCGGCTATGGCATCCTCTACCTCTACTTTGAGCAGTGTCCTGTTAGCGGGGTTCATGGTTGTCTCCCATAGTTGTACGGGAGTCATCTCCCCCAGCCCTTTATATCTCTGAATATCTATTTTGTCTTCTCTTAGTCCTTTAAGCCTTTCTTCCTTTTCTTGGTCAGAGTAAAGCCAGAACTCCTGTTTACCGGACTTGATGCGATAAAGGGGTGGTTGAGCAATGTAGAGATAGCCCTGGTTAATCAGCTCTGTCATATGGCGGTAAAAGAAGGTAAGGAGCAAAGTACGAATGTGTGAGCCATCAACATCGGCATCGGTCATGATGATTATTCTGTGGTAGCGAAGTTTAGAGCTATCAAATTGTTCGTCAGCACTTGCTTTTAACGCTGTGACGATGGCTCTTAGCTCTGCATGTTCTAGAATCTTATCTTTGGCAGCCTTTTCTACATTTAGTATTTTGCCTCTCAGGGGGAGAATAGCTTGAAAGCGGCGGTCTCGCCCTTGTTTAGCTGAGCCGCCGGCTGAGTCACCTTCAACCAAGTAAAGCTCGCATTTGGCTGGCTCTTTCTCGGAACAATCGGCTAGCTTCCCTGGTAGAGTTGATGTTTCGAATCCAGTCCTCTTTAAAACGAGGTCACGAGCTTTGCGCGCTGCCTCTCTGGCTTTGGCGGAGGTGAGACACTTCTCTATAATGGCCCTTGCCTCGTTGGGGTGTTGCTCGAGGTACAGGGACAGGCTATTTGCGACAGCAGATTCAACCTGACTTTTTACCTCGGGATTTCCCAACCTTGCCTTGGTTTGCCCCTCAAACTGGGGTTGTGGCAGCTTTACGCTGATGACGGACACTGCCCCTTCGCGCACATCTTCCCCGGTTAAGTTGGGGTCAGTATCTTTTAAGAGTTTATTATTCCGGGCATAATCATTAAAAACTCGGGTTAATGCTGAACGAAAGCCGGTAAGGTGGCTGCCTCCGTCTCTAGTATTGACGCAGTTAGCGAAGGAGAGAGTGGATTCTGTGAAGCTATCGTTATATTGCAGAGCTGCTTCAATTATAGTGCTATTTATCATGGTTGAGATATAAATGGGGTAGGGGTGGATAACTGCCCTATTTCTATTCAAGCGGCGAATGAAACTAGCTATACCCCCATCGAAGTAGAACGCTTTCTCTTGATTGTCTCCTTCGTCTTTAATAGCTATTTCTACTCCTTTATTCAGGTAGGCTAGTTCCTTTAATCGCTGGCAGGCCACGTCGAAATCGTAGTCAATGTCCTCGAAAATTTCCTTATCAGCAAGGTAAGTAATTGAAGTGCCTGTGTCCTGGGCGTCGCCAGCAATTTCTATGTCGCCTTGGGGAATCCCCTGGTGATATTCGTGGCGGTATATTTTCCCCTGGCGTTTAACCTCAACTTTAAGCCAGGAGGATAAGGCATTTACTACCGAAGCACCAACGCCGTGGAGCCCACTGGATACACCATAGACATAATTGCTGAATTTAGCGCCGGCGTGCAGGCGAGTCATGACTGCTTCCAGGGCTGTGATATCTTGTCCCGGGATAGTTTCTGTAGGGATACCTCGTCCATTATCAGTTACAGTGACGCTATTATCTTCATGGATTGTTACTTCAATTTGGTCACAGTAGCCAGCCATGGCTTCGTCTATGCTGTTATACACTATCTCGTAGAGGAGTTGGTGTAATCCGTGTCGATCGGTGCCGCCAATATACATTCCTGGTCGCAGGCGTACGGCTTTGATTTCATCTAAAATTTGGATATCTTTGGCGGTATATTCTCGGTTCAGGTCTTCAGACATAGTTAATTCACGTTCTCATTTTGTGGTCGGGAAAACGCACATGATTGCGAGAAAATTCACACATTTCTACCAAACCAAAGGTATGAGCGTCATTCGCTGCCCCATCGAGTATTCGGTTCGCCGTTTTCATAGGGCACAGAAACTCCTCTTGCATAAATCTCGGCCTCCCGAGAAGCGGAGTTCTTACACGCATATCTATTATACCATATTTAGGGCAAGTGTGTTTATCTTCGCGGAGCAAGGGGGGTAAGTCGTGGGGTACATCATTGGCAGCATTTCAAATGGGAATGGTAAGATAGATTCATTTGCTGAGAATACTCCCGAAATTGCCAAGGTGCTGCCTGCTTATACTTCTTAAGGCTGTTTAACTTCGTTTAAAAGTCTGCTGGCTATTTCAGCTAACGGGATGGTTTTCTGTTCTCCGCTTCTCATGTCCCGCAGCATCACATTTCGCTTTGCGATCTCTTGTTCGCCGAGGATAAGGGCGTAGGCAATACCTAAGGAATTGGCTTGTCTCATCTGACCCTTCAGGCTCTTATCACCTGTAGCTATGATAACAGCAATGCCAGCTTTACGTAGCTCCGAAGCAATCTTCATCACCTCAATCTTGGCTTCTTCCCCCAGGTAGGCGATAAAAGCATCAGGCTTGGGTAATGCCGGAATATCTAATTTCTGTTTCTTTAGATTCAATATTATTCTTTCCAGCCCGGCCGCAAAGCCCACCGCGGGAGTTGGTTTTCCTCCTAATTCTTCGATGAGGTTATCATAGCGACCACCTCCGCCAAGCGCGCTTTGTCCCCCTTTCGCTCGAGGTTCAACCTCGAACACCGTCCTGGTGTAATAATCCAGACCACGGACCAATCTATGATTCAATTGAAAGGAGATGTTCATTGCCCCTAAATATTTTTGAACGCTTTGAAAGTGGAGTTGGCATTCATGGCATAGATAATCGGTAATTTTCGGTGCGGTTTTAGCTATCTCCTGGCAGGAAGCGTTCTTGCAATCAAGCAGGCGTAGAGGGTTCTTGACCAGCCTGGTTTTGCAGTCAAGGCAAAGACGGTCTGTATAACTTGAGTAATACTGCCTCAATACTTCTAAATAGCCGGGTCGACAAAGCTTACAGCCGATGCTGTTGAGTTGAATAGAAAACCGGGAAAGCCCTAGGGAATAAAAGAATTGCTGTGTCATTTCGATTACTTCAGCATCAAGGGCAGGGTCTGCCTCCCCTAAAACCTCGAAGCCAAATTGGTGATGCTGGCGGTACCTCCCGGATTGGGGACGCTCATACCTGAAGGCCGGTCCAATGTAATAAAGCTTCACGGGTTGGACTAAGTTAAATAGTCCATGCTCTATATAAGCTCGGCAAACCGGTGCTGTTACCTCTGCCCTTAGAGCCAATTCCTGCCCACTTTTATCTTCGAAGATATACATTTCCTTGTCGACGATATCTGTCCCCCCGGCCACAGTTTTGGTGAAAAGCTGGGCATCTTCGAATATCGGCGTGCTCAATGGTTGGTAACCATAGAGCTGGCATAAGGAAGTAGCCTTTTCCTCTACGTATTTCCAGTAGGCGTACTCTTGCGGCAGGATGTCGAATGTCCCCCGAGGTGCTTTGTGCAAAGAAATCCTCCTTGTCTATCTTGTAGTTTACCATATTATTTATTGTGATTTGCAGAGAGGGTGACACAAAAGTCATTGCGAGGCTGACGAAGTCAGCCGAAGCAATCTCACATTAAGATTCCTGGCTTACGCTTGGAACAAGCTCCGCAATCCCTAGAGATTGCCACGCACCTTTCAGGTGCTCGCAATGACAAGAGAAGAAAGGCTCGGAATGACACGAACTGAAGGACTCGCGATGATAGGTGAAATTGTGTCGCTGTAATTTGCGTTACTTTTGCTATTGCAGTATCATGAATTAGATGGAAGTCGATGCGCTTATAAAACAAGCTAGCACTTACCTGCCTGATGATAAGGTGGGGCTGGTTAAAGCAGCTTACGAATTCGCTGCGAAAGCTCACCAGGGGCAAGTGCGTAAAACAGGGGAGCCTTATTTGGAACATCCTTTAAATACAGCCATGATTTTGGCTGAGTTGCACCTTGATGCTGAAACCTTAGCTGCTGCCTTGTTGCATGATGTCCCCGAGGATTGTGGCGTATCATTAGACGAGATCGAGGCCGCCTTTGGTCCACAGGTAGTTAAACTTGTCGATGGGGTTACGAAGCTGGGCAAGCTTACAAGTCGAGCTCGAACTAGGGAAACAAAGTCGAATGTTCAGGCGGAGAACTTGCGCAAAATGCTCCTGGCTACGGCTGAAGACCTGCGGGTGGTTCTTATCAAATTGGCAGACAGGTTACATAACATGCGTACACTGGGTGGTTTACCCGCAGAGAAACGGCGTGCTATCGCTCAAGAGACCTTGGAGATATATGCTCCCCTGGCGCACCGTTTAGGCATGAGGGAGGCGAAATGGCAATTAGAGGATTTATCTTTTCGCTACCTGAAGCCACGGGTGTACCATCGGATTGCTCGTTTAGTAGCTGGAAAACGGACCGAGAGGGAAGGCTTCGTAACTGAGGTTAGTCAGATACTAGGCCAGGAATTGGATAAGGCAGATATAAAAGCTAAGGTTTCCGGCCGGCCAAAACATATTTACAGCATCTATCAGAAGATGGGGAAGTATGATGCGCGAGGTAAGAATTTTGGGGATATCCATGACCTTTTCGCCTTACGTGTGTTGGTGGACTCGGTTTCAGATTGTTATAAGGCATTAGGTATACTTCATAATCTTTGGCGTCCTATTCCTGAAGAATTCGACGATTTTATTGCTAATCCCAAGGATAATGGTTATCAAGCTTTGCATACTACGGTAATGTGTCAAGGTACAAGACCGCTAGAAATACAAATTCGGACCCATGATATGCATCGGGTCAACGAATATGGGGTGGCTGCTCACTGGCTCTATAAGGAAGGGAAAGCAGGCGAGCGGTTTAATGATGAAATAGCCTGGCTGCAGCAGATTGGTGATTGGAGGGAGGAGCTTGATAGTGAAGAATTTCTGGAATCTATTAAAACCGATGTTCTTGTGGATCGAGTATTTATCTATACTCCTAAAGGAGAGATAAAAGAGTTACCCAGGGGTGCTACTCCTCTGGATTTCGCCTTTCGAATTCATACAGGCTTGGGCTATAGATGTATTGGAGCGAAAGTGAATGGAAGGCTCGAACCCTTTAATTATACTCTTAAGAATGGCGATGTGGTGGAGATCATGACCAGCAAAGCAGATAAGGGCCCGAGTCTGGACTGGCTTAATCCCGAGCTTGGCTATCTTAAGACGTCTCACGCGCGAAGCAAGGTTCGGCAATGGTTTAACAAGCAAGAACGAAGTCAATCTATTGGAACTGGCAAGCAAATTTGGGATAAGGAACTGAAGAAGTTGGGCATCGGTTTGCCCAGTGTTGATAAAGTAGCGCGTCTACTTGACTATGACAGTGCAGATGACCTTTGTGCCGCCCTGGGCAGCGGCAGCATCAATTCTTCTCAAATAATGCTTAAATTAAGCGGAGAGTTGGAGCCAGCTGAAGAGGGGTTTGAGGTTCTGCCTCCGCGGAAGGTCAGCCCCGTGAGTATTAACGTCTTGGGTGTGGGGGACCTACTTACCCGTTTGGCTAATTGCTGTCATCCCTTGCCCGGGGATAAGATTATTGGGTATATTACTCAAGGCCGGGGTATCACTGTGCACAGGCGGGATTGCCCTAATATTATCCATGAAGAGGAGAAAGAAAGGTTGATCAAGGTCGAGTGGGGTGATGTGGCGCAGGTTTACCCCGTGATGGTACAGGTTGATGCTTGGGATAGAGTTGGCCTTATTCGGGATATTAGTGCTATTATAGCCGAGGAAGGGGTAAACCTTAGCGAGGCAAGCATGGGCAACCATCGTGATGATGGGGTCACGTTGTATTTTACCTTAGAGGTGAAAAGTGCTGCTCAGCTAAGCAAAATAATGTCTAGAATTTACTCAGTGTGGAACGTAGTAAGTGTAACGAGAAAGGGGGAAATAAGTGTCAGCTAGTAGAGGGAGTAATAAAGTAGCCAGGACAGCAGAGAGAAAACGGTTGCGTAATCGCTTAGTGCGCAGTAGTGTTAAGACATATTTAGTTAAAGCGAAAAGTTCAATTGATGCCGGGGAAGAATCGGCATCTCAGAAAACAACACAGGCTATAAGTAGTATAGATAAAGCAGTGAGCAAAGGGATTATTCATAGAAATAAAGGCGCCAGACTTAAGTCTCGCTTAATCAAGAAGCTAAATAAGAAGTAGTCGACTGGTAACCGATGGCCATTAAGTCGCTTTCGCCGAAGCAGGAACGAATTATCAACTTCGTCACCGAATTTTTGCATGATAAAGGTTACCCTCCTACTATTAGAGATATTGCCGCCGGATGTGGTATAAGCTCCACCTCGGTGGTAGCTTATAACCTGAATAAATTAGAACAAGCAGGATATATTCGCCGCCGTAGTGACATATCTCGGGGAATTAAGTTCTTAGCCCCACAGAAAAAAGGAGGGGAACTTGTTTATATTCCTATAGTGGGGGTAATAGCTGCGGGTGAACCTATTCCTGTGCCTGACACAGGCAATATTATTCCCACTGAGGGCGTGGAAGTCAGTGAGGACTTAGTTCGCGGCAAGCAAGATATTTATGCTCTTCGAGTAAGAGGAGATTCCATGCTGGATGCTTTGATAGGAGACGGGGACATAGTTTTAATGGACTATGGGAACAGTGCCGAGAATGGCGATATGGTGGCGGCCTGGCTTAAGGGAGAACAGGAAGTCACGCTTAAGAGATTTTTCGCTGAGCCGAATCGCATCCGCCTCGAGCCAGCGAATAGTCAGATGAAACCTATTTATACTACTCCAGATAACGTCGAGGTTCAGGGGAGGGTGGTGGCTGTGATACGGCGTATATCATAAGTTATGAAATGCAAAAAGCAAGACTAAAAAGGCAAAATGACAAAGGAAAATTTAAAAATAAGTCTAGCCTTTTTGGCTTTTGAATTGTAATTTTAATTTTTGACCTTTGATTTTTGGTTTAATGTGATGTTGTCCCAATTCCAAGCGGTAGGACAAGCCCTCTTTACTCAAGGGTTGGTTTCTTCCCAGGGAGGTAATCTTAGCGTCAAGCTAGGCGAGCATTTGGTTATTACCCATCGGGGTAGTACTTTGGGCTCCATTCAGGAAGGGGATTTGGTGGAGACGGGGATAAATAAGAACGATCGGGCTACACCCCTGGCTTCGATTGAGTTGGAAGTTCATCGCTGTATCTATCAAAATACTTCGGCATTGGCAGTGGTTCACGCTCATCCGCCTTATGCTGTTGTCTTATCCTTCATGGAAAAGGAGATTGTGCCTTGCGATGTAGAGGGACAGGCTTTGTTGTCTAGAGTACCTATCTTAGGCACAGAGATGGGGGCGAAGACGGGAGAACTTGCCGGGGAGATAGCCAGGCTACTGAGCGAGTATAAGGTGGTTTTAGTGCGGGGTCACGGAACATTTGTCGTCAGCCAGTTGCTGGAGGAAGCCTATTGCTATACCGTTGTTTTGGAGCAGAGTTGCCGCCTACTTTACCTGCTTAAGGCTTTAGGGGTAGACCCCGGGATAACTCCCGTTTAAAAACTTCGGTTATTCCATTGCGGCTTTAGGGGAAACCAGGTAATACCAGTCAGAGTATTTAGGATTTCCTCCCAGTATCACTGAGGCGAAGAGCTTTTGTAATTCGGCGGTCATTTTGCCAATCTGGCCCGTGCCTATAGGGCGATGGTCGATTTCCAATATAGGTGCTACGTTGGCTGCCGTCCCGGTAAAGAAACATTCTTCAGCCACATAAAGTTCGCTTCTGTCAACTTGCCTCTCAATTGTATCTATGCCTAACTCATTTTTAGCTAATTTCATGACCGTGTCCCTGGTGATGCCTACGAGGATGTTATCGGATGGCGGGGGAGTTATCAGTTTCCCTCCTAAAACGAGAAAGATGTTCTCACCACTGCCCTCGCAGACATGTCCATCCTGAGTTAGCAATATTGCTTCATCAAAGCCACCTTCTTGGGCCTCGGTTTTAGCCAGAGCGCTATTTACATAAATGCCGCAAATCTTGCCTCGAGGTGGAATCATAGTATCATCCACGCGACGCCACGATGAGGTGCAGCAACGAACACCATTATCTATATCAAGGTAAGTGGGTAGTGTGGTGACGACAATAAAGAAATCGTCCTCCAGGTTGTGGAGACGGACTCCTACAGCTTCGGAGCTTTTATAGGCTAAAGGACGGATGTATACGTCTTCTTGGTAGCCACTTTTTCCCAGAAGCTCCCTGGTCAGTTGGCAAAGCTCATCAACGGAGTAGGGGAGATTTATTTTTAGGATGCGGCAGCCCTCCAGCATGCGCTTATAGTGGTCTTGGATTCTAAAAAGGCAGAATCTTTTCTGCTCGCTATCCCAGTTACCGCGAATGCCCTCGAAGCAAGCGGTGCCGTAATGGAGGGCATGAGTCAGGATTCCGATTTTGGCTTCGGATAATGGCACAAATTGCTTGTGGAAAAAGGCATAATCCGGCATCTTGCTCCTTTCTACTACAGGTAAAGGTAATCAATTATACTTCGTATTGTAAGCCCAAAACAAGCCCTCTCCGTCATTATAAGCCACCTCTCTTTTTGTCATTGCGAGCCCCGACTTGTCGGGGCGTGGCAATCCCCTATCCCCACCGAGATTGCTTCGTCGCTACGCTCCTCGCAATGACATGGGGGGTGTCATTCTTAGCTGCCTTCAGAAAAAATGCCGTTGCCTGTTTTTATCGCCGTTGAGCCGTATTTCCTGCGAATTTTGTCTATAGCTTTATCCAAGTGCTCCGGCTTTTCTGTCCCCGAATCAAACATAGGGAGTTGTTTCCCCTCGCCAACCAGGCTTGATATTCTAATACCTATAAGGCGTACTGGTTTTTCTTGTTGTGCCAGAGCTTTAGTCAGCAACTGCTGAGCTGTGGCAAAAATAACCTGGGTAACATTGCTAGCTTCTCTTAAGATGACCTGGCGGGTGATTGTCTTAAAGTCGGCGTACCTCAGCCTTATAGCTACACATTTTGCCCTTTTGTTTTGGCTCCGCAAATCCTGGCAAACCTCCTGGCATAAATTGTGAAGGTTCGCCTCGAGAAAATTGCGGTCCAGGGTGTCGCGGGCAAAAGTGAGCTGCTGGCTAATAGATTTAGCTTCGCCCGGCGCTTCTACCTCCCGGTCATCTATTCCCCTGGCGTAGCTATGAAGCACTGCTCCAGTGACTCCGAACTGTCTTTTTATCGTATCCAGAGGGAGGCTGGCTAATTCTCCTATCGTGGTTATGCCCATCTCTTTTAATGCCTGCTCCGTTTTCTTGCCCACCCCGGGTAATTTAGCTACGGGGAGTGGATTGAGGAAAGCCTGTCCCTCCCCCGGGGCTATCTCCAGCAGTCCATCAGGCTTACATAGGTCGGAGGCGATCTTAGCCACTACCTTGCAGGTAGCGATACCCACTGAAGCTGTGATCTTGAGCTCCTTATTTATTCTTTCTTTTATCGCCCGCGCCAGTTTCTGGGGAGAACCATAAGGCTCTTCACATCCAGTGACATCAAGGTAGGCTTCGTCGAGCCCTAAAGGCTCGATGTGGGGAGAAAAATCGCCTAGAATCTTCATAAACTTAGCTGAAGCATCTTTATAGAGAGAGAAGTGAGCCCGTATAAAAATTGCCTGGGGGCAAAGTCGGCGTGCCTTGGATGACGGCATGCCGGCGTGGATGCCGAAAGGTCGCGCTTCATAGGAAGCAGAGGCTACTACACCACGGCGCTCCGGGTCTCCGCCCACGATTACCGGCTTTCCCTTCAGCTCTGGGTTAAGCACCTGCTCCACAGAAACGAAGAAGGCATCCAAATCAATATGGAAAATACAGCGAGCCATGAAACAGCATATAAACTAGCACACAGAGCTGATAAAGCCAACTTTCTATCGAAAAGTGACTCAACATTTCTCGGTTTTGTTAAGTCTCAGGTCATACAAACACCCTCAAAATGTGATAAATTTGTTACATATTTCACTCAGGTTTTATGACTAATATATTCCGTTAATTATAAAATCATCAGCGGAGGTAATGCGATGGAAAAATCAGGCGTAGTTATTATTGGTGGAAGCGCCGCCGGGTCAACTGCGGCAATCAGCTGCAAGCGTCGCAACCCGGGTAAGACAGTGACAGTTATTCGTCAGGAGCAGCAGGTACTAATTCCCTGCGGCATACCCTACATCTTTGGGACTTTGGGCAGCCCGCAGAAGAATCTAATTCCGGATACAGTGTTAACCAGCAACGATGTGAATCTCATTGTCGACACAGCCGGGGAAATCGATAGAGAAAGAAAGATAGTGCGCGTCGAAGGCGGGAATAATGCAAGCTACGATAAACTGGTTATCGCTACCGGTTCCCTGCCAGCTATTTTACCCATTCCCGGCATTGACAAGGAAAATGTGTTTGTTATTAGAAAGGACATCAAGTTTCTACAAGACATGCTAGCGGCGGTAAATCAAGCCAAAGATATCATAATTATCGGGGGTGGTTTTGTCGGCGCTGAGTTCGCTGATGAATGCAAGAAAAATCGGGACAACCGGGTAACCATTATTGAGATGCTTCCCCACTGTCTTCAAATGGCTTTTGATGATGAATTCTGCATCGAAGCCGAATCGATACTTGCTAGCCGGGGTATCAAGATTATCCCCAATCAAACCGTAGCCAATATAGTTGGAGATAAAAAGGTCACCGGCGTTCAACTGGCAAATGGCGGACATCTCAAAGCCGATGTAGTTATTATAAGCATCGGAGTGGTGCCAAACGTAGATCTGGCCAAAAAGGCGGGGCTGCAAATAAGCACATCCGCCGGTGGAATTACGGTGGACCGTCATATGCGAGTTAGAGATGATAATGACATCCTGGCTTGCGGTGATTGTGCCATGAAGGTCTCGTACTTTAGCGGAATGCCGGTAAAGACATGGCTGGCTTCAGTCGCCACTCACGAAGCCAGACTCGCCGCTGCGAATTTATTCGAGACGCGTTACCCGGGTTTGGGAACTCTAGGGGTATTTTCTACTCAAATTGGTGATTTAGCTATGGGAGCAGCTGGCCTTATTGAGAGACAGGCCGCTCAAGACGGTTACCATGTAGTAGTTGGAACGGCCAAAGCTCCCAGCAGGCACCCCGGCGGCATGCCGGGGGCATCACTAACCACAGTCAAACTGATATTTTCCAAAGATGACGGTATCCTCCTTGGAGGAGAAGTTTCTGGAGGCTCCGGTGTCGGAGAATTAGTCAATGTTATCAGCTCATGCATACAGCACGGAATGACGGCGTACGAGGTGTCTCTGTTTCAAATGGGAACACATCCGGCTCTCTGTGCTTCACCCATAACTTACCAAGTTGTGAATGCAGCAGAAGAGGCAGTGATGAAACTTCACTAAAACTTCAGGCGATCTTGAAAGTAACTGTGCTATCAGAGTTGATAGATTTCTAAAATTAACTACTGAACATCAACTATTGCGTCATACCTATTACTAGTGTTAGCTCCATCGGCTGCACAACATAGCGTTTTGTGAATCCTTAACTAGGCTGTCTTCTCGTGTGCAAGCATGGAGGTATGCCGGCGTAGCTGCCGCAGGGATGCGCTTCATAGGAAGCAGAGGCAACTACGCCGCGGCGCTCCGGGTCTCCCGATTACCGGCTTTCCCTTCAGTTTTGGGTTAAGCACCTGCTCCACGGAAACGAAGAAGGCATCCAAATCAATATGTAAGATACAGCGAGCCATGAAACAGTATATAAACTAGCACACAGAGCAGATAAAGCCAACTCTTAGTCGGATTATTATCCAACTTTACATCTTAATGTGCAGGCCGCTGTTGCCTTGTTTCCTCAATATGCTATCATTGAGCAGGTAGTCCTCTGGTTGTTGACACCATGACCAATGAAGATATTCCTGAATTAAAGTCTATATGGGACGAGGCTAGGGCTTCGGTCGAGCAAGTCGACTATGATAGGGCCATAGAGATCTATCGATACATACTCATCAGGTGCTCCGATCACCCCATAGCAGTCGAGTATGCCAATGCCTACCTGGGCGACATATTCCTTACACTGCGGAAGCTAAATGCCGCAGAGAAGCATATTAAGAAAGCCATAAGCCTCAAGCCAGAGAAGCCCGGTTACCACTATATGCTGGGCTTCATATACTCGATTGAGCGGCGATGGAGTAAGGCCATCTTGGAGTTTAAGGGAGCACTTGAAAAAGACCCGGGCAACGGCGAGTACTTGCGAGGGTTGGGCTGGGCTATATACAGTAGCGGTGATGTAGCCCGAGGGCTATCCTGTCTTGAAGAGGCAAGCCGCCTTCAACCAGCAAATCCCAACATAATGACCGATCTGGCAGTTGCCTATTTCTCTTCCCGCAACGTCCAAAAGGCAATTGAATACGCTGAAAAGCTAGTGCTGATTGACCCCACCAATGCTGTGGCTCAAGATGTCTTGAGAAAGGTCCGGAGCTTCAATGGAGGGTCCAGGCGACGAGATAACCCGACAGAGACGGCCTGAATAGCACGCTTGCCACGATTACCGGCTTTCCCTTCAGCTTCGGGTTAAGCACCTGCTCCACAGAAACGAAGAAGGCATCCAAATCAATATGGAAGATACAGCGAGCCATGAGATAGTATATAAACTAGCACACAGAGCTGATAAAGCCAACTCTTAGTCGGATTATTATCCAACTTTTTATCGTTTTATGTTCAAGCTTGGTGGGGAAGCCAATATCTAGGAGCAATGTGATGGAAAGTGAGCTGTTATTAGGCTGCCTTGCTAGTCCTATGAGCTAGCACCTCCCCCGCCCTAATTGAACGAGCACACCATCGATTTCTCTGAAGCAGAAACACGATTATGCTTCCACCCACGGCGAAGCATACTCACCACTGAGTACACACACAATAAAGCTGTAGGGCTTGTCTACCCACCTGGTTATTATCGGGAGATGGGGAAGCCCTCTGGGACAAATAGCCACGGTAGGTTTGTTGATTATATGCCTCTCACGCTGCTTACCCATAGCTAGCTCTATTTCAGCCCCCAGGTAATCCGGCTTATCCGGGTCAAGTCCGACTAGGACCAGCATCTCCTCTTCAGGGTGAACATGTGATTCGCCTCCCCGGTTCCATGTACCACATTTGCTATAAAATCCCCAGGTAAAATTGACCTTAAACCCCTCTAGATCCTTACCGTAGAGCCATACAACCTGGTCTCCGTTACCCGGGCCCACACCTCTTTCGGCAAAGTGCAGTACGCCGGCACGGTCAGCGATAGACGAATAATCCACCGTATTTTTCGGAGGAACCCAGCCGGGCTTCCGGGAATCTACCTCTTTCCAGTCAATATAGGTAATCAGCCTTTTAATCAGGTGCCCGTATTTTGAGTCTGACGTCTTAGCTGTTTTTGCCTTTCTGGGAAACGCTTCAGCCTTGTATTCGGGGTCCAGCCCGATATGGTAGTGAACAATAGTCCTGTCAACCCGCCGGTAGGTAACCGGGCCGTGAGGCATGCCTTTGGGAATGAGCACTACCGAGGGTTCATTAAATACATGCTCTTCACCTTCTTCGCCAAGCTCCACCGATATTTCGGCACCTAGATAGAGTATATTGTTATTGTCAGTGCCAGCGAATACCAAACATTCGTCGTAAGGGTGTACTATCGCTCCTTCGACAGGATGACACACACCGGGTTTCTTAACGAATCCAAAGGAAAAGTTAGCTTTAAACCCTTCCATGTCCTTGCCTTCCATCCATACGCGGGGCTCAGGATACAGACCTGCGGGCGGGTTTTGAACGAGTAACGGTTTTACCAGATGTGAATACTCTTTCTCTGCCATTTTTAATATACCTTCCTTTGTTTATGTTATAGCTAGTGGCTAATTATCTCAGCTTTACCCCCTTTATCTAATTATATAATTATAAGCAGAATGTCAACCATATAAAAAGCGTATGGGAGCAGGTCAACCATCGAAAATCATCAAGAACCCATAGAAACCAACAAAAGGGCGGTTTGTTTCACCCTCGCCCAACAAAAGCCCAAATAGTGTAGGTAACAATTGCCTGTTTTGTTACCTCACTACACAAACCATCGCAGGGTGCTTTTTATTGTCGCGAAGCTGGGTAGTTTTAGGCACTTGTGGGGACAAATTCCTTCACCCTTCTCTCAAAAACCCCTCTCTCCAAAAGCACCCTTCGCTGGCATTTGAGGCCGATGTCGGCGCCCACGCTCACCACTTCCCATTCATAGCTGCCGCAGGGATGTGGCTTGCGCAGCCGGACTATGTCACCAACCTTTATTTCCACAGTCATCTCGAAGTCGCTTAGCCCCTTCCCATTATTGTAATCCATTCACTTCCTGTTGTGCTGCGAGATTGCTTCGTCGCCTTCGGCTCCTCGCAATGACAGGATGGGGAATGTCGTGCTGACCGAAGCAAAGAATCTAGACCCTTCGCTTTCACTCAGGGTGACAAAAAAGAGGTCATTTAGCTTTCAGATAGGAATTGATTTGGTTGCGGATTTTTTCAGCCATGTTTCTAGCCGCCTGGGCAAAATCCTTTCCCTTCGAGGCATAAAGAATTTGCCTTGACACATTGATAATCGCCTTCTCGCCCCGGGCATCCACTCCGTAGCCAACTGCTGAAGCCAGGTCCCCTCCCTGAGCGCCAATGCCCGGAATGAGCAAAGGCATTTCGGGGCAAATCGAGCGAACCCTCTTTAATTCTTCAGGATAGGTAGCCCCCACTACCAGTCCGATATTGCCATAAGTATTCCACTCTTTAGCCTTTCGAGCCACTGCTTCGTATAGCGGCAGGCCATTGGCGTGAAGGTTCTGGAAATCTGTGGCTCCTCGGTTTGATGTTCGGCATAAAATAAATACCCCTTTGTCCTGGTAGTTAATAAAAGGCTCTAGGGAATCGGAGCCCAGGTAGGGATTGACAGTAGCGGCATCGAAGCCAAGAACCGAAAAGAGAGCCTTGGCATAAGCCCTGGCAGTGTTACCGATATCGCCGCGCTTGGCATCACCGATTACAGGAATATCACCGGGTATATATTTAACGGTCTTCTCCAGGATAGCCAGCCCTTCGGTCCCTAAAGCTTCATAGAAAGCCAGATTGGGCTTATAGGCACAGACCAGGTCGGATGTAGCCTCGATAATGGCTTTGTTGAATTGTAGAACGTCTACCCCGGGCATAAGCTCAGGGTCGGGGTCAAGTCCGATGCAAAGCCAGCTTTTGTTTTTTCGGCTGGCATTAAGCAGTTTATCGGTGAATTTCATCGCCGTAACCCAGATAATATCAGGAGATGAGTATAAATTAAAGCTCGGCAATATTTTACTATGATGGGAGGTCATTGAAATTCAAAAATCAAAAGGCAAAAATCAAAATGACAGCTCAAAATGCAAAAATGTAGTGCGAGGCTTTAGCCTCGTGCAAGGGCAGGATTGCACGACCTTAAAAGGTCGCACTACAATCGTGTTTGGGCATTAGTCAGTGAGATTGCCACGCACCTTTCAGGTGCTCGCAATGACAAAAGAGAGGCGGCTCAGAATGACACTATCATGTCATTGCGAGGAGCGTAGCGACGAAGCAATCTCCTCGACGGCACGGGATTGCTTCGCTTCGCTCGCAATGACGAGAGGAAAAGGGCTCGCAATGACAAAAGAGAGGCGGCTCAGAATGACAGCGCTCTTTGCCTTTATTCGTGTCAAAGGCTACAATAAAGGCATGCGGGACTTGATTGCTGATGCCTTGAAAGGCCATGATGCCGACTATATTGAAATCCATTTTGAGGAGAGCCAGGCTACCAACATTGCCTACAGGGGGGAGAGACTGGAGGAGATAAGCAGGGCTCGTAATTCCGGTGGCAATATTCGTGCTTTAGTCCAGGGTAGTTGGGGATTCGTCAGCTTTAATCGTCTTGACGGACTGCGGGGCAAAGTAGCTCTGGCGCTGGAGGAGGCAAGATTAGCAGGCAGAGAATCATTTAAGCTTTTCCCTACAGAGCCTGTAGTGGATACGGTGGCGCCACAATTGGAGCAAGATGCTACAGCCATACCCTTGGCAACCAAGAAAGAGCTTTTAGATAGCTATAATAATATTATGTTAAGCAGCCCAAAAATTCAAAGCACAAGAATCAACTATCGCGATGGCAGAAAGCAACGCACTTTTGCCAATTCTGAAGGTAGTTACATAGAGCAAGCTAAAACTGACCTTGCTTTACGATTGTCAGCCATAGCTCGTGAGGATAACGAGGTTCAGCAAGCAGGGCTAAGCCTGGGAAGCAATGGCGAGTTTTCCACCGTGGAGGGGCTACATGTGCAAGCCAGGGGGATAGCGAGACGTGCCGCAGCCCTTCTTTCTGCCCCCCAGGTAAAAGGTGGAGAGTATACCGTAATTTTGGACCCTGTTCTGGCTGGAGTCTTTGCTCATGAAGCCTTCGGGCATTTATCCGAGTCGGATTTTGTATATCAAAATGAAAACATGCAGCAGATCATGGTCCTGGGAAAAAGATTTGGCGGCAAACATCTCAATATCATTGATGACCCTACAATTCCTAATTTGCGGGGAAGTTATAAATACGATGATGAAGGGACGCCGGCAAGGAAAACCTACCTTATCCAGGAGGGCATTCTGGAGGGAAGGCTTCATTCCCGAGAAACAGCAGCTAAGATGGGAGAAAGGGCTACGGGGAATGCTCGAGCCATTAATTACCTCTTTCCCCCCATAGTGCGAATGAGCAATACCTTTATTGAGTCAGGTAGCGATTCCTTCGAGGGGATGCTCGGTGACTTTGAGGAAGGCGTCTATGTTAAGGATTGGTACGGCGGGACGACCAGCCTGGAGATGTTTACCTTCTCCGCTGGGGAAGCTTACATGATTCGCCAGGGGAGATTAGCAGAGTTGTTGCGCCCCGTGGTGCTAACTGGTAATGTTTTTACCACCCTGCAAAATATAGATGCCATAGGTAATGACCTGGAGATGAATCAAGGCGGTGGCTGTGGCAAAGGGGGGCAATATCCGCTACCCGTTTCTAACGGCAGCCCACATATCAGGATTCGTCATTGTGTGGTAGGAGGAAGATAGAAATTGAGAAGACAGTAGTCAGTAATCAGTAGGGAGAGGAGTGGCTTCTGACTACTGAATTCTGACTCCGAAATAAAGGTAACGTAATTGCGAGAAACGAAACGGCGAAGCAATCTCAGTACAAGGACTTGACATTTTCCAAAAAAAGTTTATAATTGTAACAGGAAGAATAGTTCTATGAAGCAAAAATCCTTTGCAAGTCTAACTCTAAGCGTCATAGCTTTAATAGCTTTAATGGCAATCTTTGCCACTCCCGCTTCGGTTCCTCTTGCTGTCGGGGAATCAGAGTCTTCTCTTCCCGCTTCGGTTCCTCTTGCTGACGAGGAACCAGAGTCTTCTCCTCCTGCTCAGGAACAGGAATCTCTCACCATGCTTGAATGGATTCTGAGCAATCCCAAGGGTCAGGAGCTTCTTGAGATCTTTCCTCAGGAGATTATAGACAAGCTGGCGGTAGAGCCAATGCCACCAATGCCACTAGTGCAAGAACGCCAAGCAGTAGGTTTGGGTGGAGCAAAGATTATAACATTGACTGAACAAGAAGCTAGGGAATTCAGATTGCTCTTTGAGAAAGAACAAGATAAACCCATGGGTGGTGATACGAGCAAAGCTATGAACATAACCGAAGCTGAAATGACGGGCAAAATTGACGAACTTTCTAAAGGATTGCATGAAAAGAACCTTATCCCAATTGATAACATGGATTGGGATTTACTAGTGGAAAACGGATTTGCCGTAGAAAAAATGGAAGTTCTTGAAGCCATCCTAAACTACTTTGACGGCGGCATCGACTATAGCACGGATCTCTACGGGGACGGCTACACTAACAAAGCCGAAGTATTGACGTGGTTAGAAAATTATTATTCTGCCGAGCCGGGTGAGTACTATGATATTTGGATAGGTTTGAGATATGTAGGGTATAGGTACAGACTGGATTGGGGGCCGAACCATGAGTGGGCTCCATATTTTAGCTGTTACTTATGGGCTTCCCCGTCTTCCAGCGTACCCGCCTTCATAGGCGAGGATGAGGATGATGTTATCACCACAACGGGTTGGTTGAATGTTCACTTGCACGAGTACACAGGAGTGGATGCTTACGACTGTGCGTGCTTTGCGGCTGACACGGCCTGCTGCAGCTATAAGGCGTTGGGTTATGGTTCTTTCCCAATTGGCGTACACATAGATGAGGATCCGGGTGAGAATCATGCGTACAATATATTTCTAAGATATGATGGGGGAGGCTTCCCCGATTGGCAGGACTTGCAGGACTGGGCAGTTGTCGAACCCCAGACAGGGGCAATCTTAGAAAATGCTGCGAATGTTGGTGAGCTTTGGCAGACTACCTACATATTCTTCCCTATAATCTCCGGCATGTACCAAGGGGAATTAGCACTCTGGTGCGCACGGCTTGATGTAGATTACGATAATGCGACTGTATCTTACTCGAATGATATAAATATATTGGTAACTTTAGGCGACTGCGAAGAGCTGGTAACCGGTGTAGAGTTTGATACATATCTTTGGTAACTAGAGCTTGCTTCCAATAAGCCAAGGAAGAATCGCCAAATTTCCTGTCTGAAACACAAAGGACTCTCACCAATGTTTTGAGACTGTTTCTGCTACAGGTCCCCAAAAAGCCGGCGATGTATATTTGATGCCCCGTCTCCATTCTTGGCTTCCATCTTATCGCTTATCGTCTGCGTTGATAACTACACTAAAATGATGTAATGTGTTGTTTACTTGACATGGAACTAGATTTGCCTGCAAAAGTTCTCCGCTCTGCTCGAAAGGTGGCTGAGCAAGCTGAAGTTTTTTCAGTTTCTTCTCGGGCAATGCCGATACAGTTTGAAGCCAATGAACTAAAACAAGTTCAGACCAAGGAGAGTAGCAGTACTGCCTTGCGAATTTTTAAGGAAGGTAGAATTGGCTTTGCTATTGCTAGTGGAGGGGGCGGGTGGGAAGCTTTGGTTGACATGGCTGTGGAAACCTCTCAATTTGGCAGTCCGGCCAATTTTCGATTTCCTTCCTCCCAGGACTATTCTGAGGTAAGCATCTTTGATTCCGAGGTAGACGATATAGCTATGGAGAGGATGGTTGAGATCGGGAAGGAGCTTATAGCCAGGATCAGGGGGCATACTCCCGATATCCTTTGCGATGTTCAAGTAACCAAAGGGACAAGCTCCACCTCCTTAATTAATTCTCAAGGCGGTGAGGGAAGGTACGACAGCAGCTTTTTTAGCCTTAGCCTGGAAGGCATTCTTGTTCGGGATACAGATATGCTTTTTGTGGGTGATAGCGAAAGCTCATGCCGTCCAGATATTATCGGCATCAATGACCTGGCTGATAGAGTGATATGGCAACTGGAGATGGCTAAGAAAAAAGCTGCCGTGTCCACCAAGCTGCTGCCAATAATTTTTACACCTAATGGAGTAGCCAGTGCTTTACTGAGTCCTCTAGTGTTGGCGTTTAATGGCAAAACCGTCCTGGAGGGGGCTTCACCTTTAAAGGGTAAACTAGGGGAGCAAGTTTTTGACAAAAAGCTGAGCTTATGGGATGATGCTACCGTAGCTTACGGCGTAGGAAGTTATCCTTTTGATGACGAGGGGGTGTCCAGTCAGCGTCTACCGCTTGTTACAGATGGAGTAGTGACTAATTTCCTTTATGATTTACAAACAGCAGCTTTAGCCGGTACTCAGAGCACCGGTAATGGCCAGCGAGCAGGTGGTTTCCCTCGCCCGGATATAAGCTCTCTTATTTTAAGCGGAGGAGATGTTCCCTTCCAGGCGATGATCGAAGACATGAAAGAAGGGTTAATTGTGGAGGAAGTTATGGGTGCTGAGCAGGGTAATATTCTGGGTGGTGACTTCGGTGGCAACGTTTTACTGGGATACAAGGTTGAGAATGGTGAGATAGTGGGAAGAGTGAAGGATACTATGATTGCCGGTAACGTGTATCAAGTACTAAAAGAGCTTCTGGGCATAGGGCAGGAAGCGAGATGGGTTGGCGGGATTTTGCAAACTCCCCCTTTATATTGCTCTAATGTATCAGTGACGGCAAAGGGAAGCTAAGATATATATGAAAGACGTAATAAAGCTTTATAAACAGCCACGCCCTAAGAGTTGTGTTATGCTTGCCTCCTGGCCTGGCATTGGCGACGTTTCTCTAACCGCAGCGAAGTATCTTGTGGAGAAGCTAAACGCTGTAGAAATAGGGGAGATTGAACCTGTCAGCTTCTTTGAACCGATGGGTGTCACAGTCAGAGACAACGTGGTTGAAAACCCTCGTTTTCCTGAGAGCAAGTTTTATTATTGGCAGAATGGCAAGGCCGGTAAAGGCCTGGTGATTTTTATTGGTGAAGAACAGCCTGGTTTCAAAGGTTATGATCTGGTTAACTGTGTTTTGGACGTAGCGCAAAGGTTTAAGGTGGCAAGGGTATATAGTTGTGCTGCTGCGGTGACACGCATCCACCATAGTGAAGAAATGAAGGTTTGGGGAGCAGCGACAAGTTCTAAATTAGTTGACGAGTTAAGCAAACATAATGTGGTTCTTAGAGGTAACCTTCGCATTGCCGGGTTGAATGGATTGATATTGGGAATGGCCAAGCAAAGGGGGATGGCAGGTATTTGCTTGCTGGGCGAAGTGCCAGCCTATGCCACGCAAATAGCGAACCCCAGAGCGTCCCTGGCTGTGCTTGGTATCCTAACTAAAATGTTAGGAATTACTCTTGACTTGACCGATCTTGACAATCTGGCTAAGCAAGTAGACGAGGAGATGGATAGAATAGCGAAGAGGGTTACGGCTGAGTTTATTGACCAATTCACCGAGCCTATTTGGGAGCAGGATGAGGATGAGGAGGAAGAGTAAATAAGTCGAGCCCCGACCTATCGGGGGTCTGGCAAGCGTCCAAATTGACCGACAAAGGTAGATGTGCTACCATCGAACTAGATGTCAGCTTTAACTCAACTCTGCGAGGAAATTATAGCTTGCCGGGATTGTGAGCTAGCTAATTATCGCACTAAGGTGGTGCCCGGGGAGGGGGCTGAGGACGCGGATCTACTTTTTATCGGTGAGGCTCCGGGGTGGCACGAAGACCAGCAAGGGCGTCCTTTCGTCGGGCCAGCAGGGCAATTTCTGGACCAACTGTTAGCCTCAATTGGTTTACGCAGGGAAGAAGTTTATATTGCTAATGTAATTAAATGTCGTCCGCCCCAAAACCGTGACCCGCTGCCAGCGGAGATACAAGGTTGTGGCAAATGGCTGGACCGTCAAATAGAGATAATTCAGCCTCAAATGATTGTTACTTTGGGACGTTACTCTCTAGCTCGGTATTTTCCTAATCAGAGCATAAGCAAGATTCATGGAAAGCCACGAAAGTCCGGAGGCGTCATTTATTACCCCATGTATCATCCGGCGGCGGCTCTCCACCAAGGCTCTCTACGACGGACCATCGAAGCGGATATGCTCAAGATTCCGCAGATACTAGCCCAGGGTGAAGACCTACCTCAAGACGAAGTTGAGTCTCAACAATTAAGCTTGTTTTAGAACCATGTCCAGAATGAAAGGAAGAAGTAAAACCATGCCAGCACATAAATTAAGAGTCATCCCTTTAGGTGGATTAGGGGAAATTGGCAAGAACATGATGGCACTGGAATATGGCAACGACATCGTCGTTATTGATGCCGGGCTTATGTTCCCCAGCGAAGAAACTCCGGGAGTCGACTTGCTTATCCCAGATATTAGCTATCTTTTGGAGAGAAAGAAGAATTTAAAAGGGATAGTGATTACTCATGGACACGAAGACCATATCGGGGCGCTGCCTTACATTTTACCTCAGCTCTCCACTCCCATTTATGCTGCCAAGTTCACTCGAGAGCTGATTCTCGTGGAACTCAAGCAGCGCGGGGTGAAAACCGACGCAAAATTGAATTTAGTTAACCCGGGGAGCAGGGTTACACTAGGTAATTTCACCATAGAGTTTTTCCCTGTTTGTCATAGTATTCCTGATTCTGTGGGGCTGATAATTCACACTCCCCTGGGAATTGTAGTTCACAGTGGTGATTTTAAGATTGATTATACGCCGGTCATTAGCGAGGCTACTAACTTTAACCAATTAGCTTCGCTAGGGGCAAAGGGTGTTTTGCTCCTTCTTTCTGACTCCACCTATGCCGAGCTTCCTGGATATACTCCTTCCGAGAGGGTGGTTAGCGATACCTTAGATCGGATTGTAAGCGAGGCAAAGGGGAGGGTAATCGTAACTACATTCGCCTCTCTCATATCTCGCGTGCAGCAGGTATTTGATGTGGCCGTTAAACATGGTCGCCGTGTATTTATCATCGGGCGGAGCATGAAGGAGATAGTGAGCATGGCATTGAAAACGGGTTATCTGACTGCTCCCCCCGGCATTATTTGTCGCTTGGACGAACTTAAGACCTTGCCGCATAATCGGGTTATCGTGTTGAGCACGGGAAGTCAAGGTGAGCCCACCTCTGCTTTGGTGCGCATGGCTAATCGCGACCCTGGTAGTCGAGTTCAGATAGTCCCTGGCGACACTGTGGTGATTTCAGCAACTCCTATTCCCGGCAATGAGACATTGGTTAGCAAGACTACAGACAGCCTTTTCCGTCAAGGTGCCAATGTAATTTATGACAAGCTGGCTCAAGTTCATGTCCACGGGCATGGTAGTCAAGAGGAGTTGAAGCTTTTGCTTAGCTTGGTTAAGCCTAAATTCTTTGTTCCTGTTCATGGTGAGTATCGCCATTTGAAGTTGCACGCCGGGTTAGCCCGTAGTATGGGTATCCCCAAGGATAACATTTTTGTCCTTGAGAACGGGGATGTGCTTGAGCTCGGGCAAGATTCAGGAAAGGTGGTAGATAGAACCCATGTCGGAGTTATCTATGTCAGCGGCCTGATAACAGGCGAGCTGGATGACGTTGTGCTTCGGGACCGCAAACTACTTTCGCGAGACGGTGTTGTTGTGGTGACCATTGCTATTGATGCTGAAAGCGGTAAACTAGCTGAAAGGCCACGCATTATAACGCGAGGCCTTGTTGATGCTGGAGAGGAACAGTCATTGATTGAGAAAGGCAGAGATGTGGTGCTAGCTGCTTTAGAGAACAGAAAAGAAGGGTTCATTTCTAAAAGACGCCCCGATTTTGATCGGAGCTTCGTTGATGCCAAAGTGAAGGATTCCCTGAGCCGCTTCTTTTATAAACGAATTCATCGTCGTCCTGTCATCATTCCTGTGGTTGTGGAGGTAGGGAAAACCCAGAAGAAGCCGACGAGCTAGGGGCATAACTCCGTGTCTAAAGCAAGAAGTGGGTCTAAGCCAGGGCGGAAGGCAAAAGAAAGCCGGCCAGCATGGAAGCGATTCTTCGGCTTCCTCGCTTCACCGGTGGTACGAAGGCTTATCTTAATTGTCGTAATAGTAGTCTTGCTGTATGTGTTATGGGAAGGCATGCTCACATTGTTTGGTTATGGATTAATAATAGTAGCCATCGCTTTGGGCTCGCTGGTCTGGGTGGCATGGCGGCGGCAGTTCTCTGTTGTGAAACATAGGTGGAATTGGGTTCTCGGGGGCATTAGCCTGGCTTTTGCTGTATGGGGGATTCTTTCTTTCTTCCCTGGGGAAGGTATTTTGCGGCAAGCCACACTGGGAGGCACATTCGGGCAAAGCATAATAGGTGATTCTAATATCGTGGGAGGGCTTGGGGTAGCCGGGCTTGTCCTTCTGGGCATTATTTTTATCATTCCTCGGAAGTCTTGGAGCGCTGCCAAGAATAGCTGGCGTCTCTTGACCAGAGTTTTCCGACGCCGTCCCAGGGTCATCTTTCCCCGACGAGCTCCTGCTAAAGCTATCCCTCTCGAAGCTACCTCCCCTGAAGTAGAGGCAGTTAATGAAGTGAAGGCACTGAGCACTCAACGCCTTGAGGGCTCGGCTCTTCCCGTGTGGCAATCAGAACATGAACCAATTCTCACCCCCGGAGGGTGGCATCTTCCACCGATTGATATCTTGGATAAGCCAGCTGAGGTGACATTGGACAGGGCAGACATTGACCAACGAGCCCGATTGATAGAGGAAGCTCTAGCGAGCTATGGAGTAGAAGCCAAGGTTGTACAGGTAAATATTGGGCCTACCGTGACACAGTTTGGTGTTGAGCCTGGTTGGGACAGAAAATATAAGGAAGTAAGAGGGAAGGGGAGGAACGGTAGCTATGAAACGAAATCGGAAGAAGTATCCAGAACCAGGGTGAGGGTAGACCGTATTACCTCTTTGGGCAGTGATTTAGCTTTAGCCCTAGCTGCTTCCAGCATCAGGTTTGAGGCTCCCGTGCCCGGGGCATCGGTAGTGGGCATTGAGCTTCCTAACACTGTGTTTGGCTCAGTTGCCCTGCGCAGTGCGATAGAGAGCGCTGCTTTTCAGAAGATTAAAGCCCGCTCCAAGCTAGCTATCGCTCTGGGTAAAGGTGCTGGGGGTGAGGCGATGGCAGCAGACCTGACCAAGATGCCGCATTTGCTTATCGCTGGAGCTACTGGCAGTGGTAAAACTGTTTGTCTTAATTCTATTATTTGTTGCTTGCTTTTACACAACAGCCCCTACGATGTTCGGTTCATCATGATTGACCCCAAGAGGGTGGAGTTAGTGACTTTTAACGGAGTGCCCCATCTACTTGCCCCTGTAGTTGTGGATACTGATAAGGCGATAAAGGCTTTGAGGTGGCTTAGTCAGGAGATGGATAGTCGATATCGTCAGTTTGCTCAGGCGGGAGCACGCAATATCGAGGGTTATAACAAGGACCGCTCACCCGGAGAAGAGTTGCCATATTTAGTGCTCATCATCGATGAGCTGGCTGATTTAATGATGACAGCTTTCGATGAGGTGGAACATGCGCTTTGCCGGTTAGCTCAATTGGCTCGGGCTACAGGCATTCATCTCGTCGTAGCTACACAACGCCCTTCGGTAGATGTAATTACCGGGCTTATTAAAGCTAACTTTCCTACCCGCATTAGTTTCGCAGTCACCTCTCACATAGATTCCAGGACCATACTTGACATGGTAGGTGCTGAGAAATTGCTAGGTAGAGGGGATATGCTCTATATGCCTACTGAAGCTAGCAAGCCTAAACGTCTTCAAGGAAGCTTTGTTTCTGATGCTGAGATCAATAGATTGGTGTATTTCTGGGGAAACCAGCGGCAGATTGAGATGAGCTCTGTCGACTTTGATGAGGTGGCTGAGCGCCCATTAGGTGCCCGGATAGCTGCTCCCCCCGACCCTCTTTTGGAAGATGCAAAGCACCTGGCACAAGAATATAAACATATCTCCACTTCTTTCTTACAGCGCCGTCTTCGTATTGGCTATCCTAGAGCTGCCCGCCTTATGGAAGCACTGCAACAGGCAGGTTTGGTGGAGACGGCTCAGCCCGAGACGGAGAAACCCTAATTGCTAATCTCTAAATCCTAAACAAATCCGTTTGAAATGCAAAAAGCAAAAGTTAAGAGTTGTGCCTTTTAAATTTTGATTTTCTTTAGGCGCCAAACTTGTCCAGTTTCAAAGCATTAGCCATGGCTAGGGGCATGATTTCCATAGCCGGGAAACGCCCCATACCACCGGCAAGGCAGGCTCGTTCCGAGAACTCAGTGACGTTATCGGGGCGACACCACTTGGACCTTAGCATGAAAGGGACTGGATGCCAGCTATGCGCAGCTAAGGGTGCGGGGGTAGAGTGGTCTCCAGTGATAATCAGGACCTCCGGGTCTAAGTTGAGCAGGTTGGGGAGGGCATTATCAAGTTCCTCAATGGCCTGAACTTTAGCCCGGAAGTCGCCATCCTCCCCTCTGGCGTCGGTAGTCTTAAAATGGACAAAGAAAAAATCATGATCGGCATAGTAGAGGTGCAGGCTGTTCAGTTGTGCTGTTATGGTTTCGCCTCCCGGCAATACTTGCATCCCCACCAACCTGGCCAGGCCCCGGTACATAGGATACGTAGCAATGGCTGCCGGTTTTAATTTGTAGATCTCAGGTATAAGGGGGGTATCGGGGCGACGGGAGAAGCCACGTAGAAGCACCATGTTGGCGGAGACTTCAACTCGTAGAAGATTTCTTGTTTGAGACACGAATTCGTTAGCAATCTCCGCGGTTCTCTGTGCCTGTGGTGATAATGCCTCTATCTTTTTGGGGGCTAACCCTACTTGCTGCGGGTCGGAGTCTGCTAAATCAGGCGACAGAGCTTCGCCGTGGAGGATGAGCACAAATCTATGTTCCTTCACAGGCAGCATGGAAATCTCAGCTCCATTTATGGCTATTTTATTCAATGCGCGGCATAACTCGGTATTTTTTGCTGTGGGAATCCGTCTTGCCCTCCTGTCGGTAATGATTCCCTTGTCATCAACTGTACAGAAATTACCCCGAGCCGCGATCTCGTCTGGCTTTAGGTCCCAATCTATTCCCAGAGCTTCCACGACTCCCCGCCCGATATTATATTTGACGGGGTCGTAGCCAAAGATTGCCAGATGCCCAGGGGCACTCCCCGGCGTAATTCCTAGGCTTACTGGGTCAGTGAGTCCGCAAAGAGAGTCCCTGGCTATGCGATTCAGGTTGGGTTTTTTGGCTGACTCCAGTTCCGTTTTACCGGTTTTAGCATGAGGTAGACCACCTACGCCGTCTATTACCAAAAGCACTATTTTAGACGGGGATGTCCGGGATAGTTTCTTCATGTGCTCAAATCCAATCATGATATTTGTTATTTTACTCGGATGCATAGCCAAGTTCAAGTTTGTCGTTTGACAAAGCTTGCTTGGTAGCAGTGGGGAACGTACCTATTGAAGAAATACTTGTTTTCGTGGCACAATACCGCAATTCAATTACAGGAGGTGATAATCTATGTTTGGTTTTCTTGAATCGATACCTGGATTAAGTCTCATTGGAGGAATCATCACCCTTATCTTCGGTATCATAGTAATGATTTTTCCTAAAATCCTCAATTATCTGGTGGGCATCTGGCTCATCATAATAGGGGTGGTAGCGCTTATCGCCTATTTTACTTAGCCAGAAGCTGGAAATATTTATTTTTATGGTTGGTGGTAGAGGACTTGAGCCTCTGGCTTTCATGCCTGAGCGCCGCCTCGACCACTGGAGCCTTGTAGGCTGTAAGGCCTTGATTGTTATGGTCGCTCGCTTTCAAGATTGAAAGCAGAGGCCGTTGTAAAGTATAATATTTGTGGTTGTGGTGAGCGTAGCCCAGTGGTTAAGGCGCCAGGTTGTGGCCCTGGAGATCGTGGGTTCAAATCCCACCGTTCACCCCACTATATTCTTATCCGCCCCACGTCGGTGATTGGCGAAAACCCAGGCTCTAGTTTTCTTGATAAAGTTTCTGAGCTCTTCGTCAGTGCGGAAATCTTCTTCGCCGAAGTAGTCACGATGAACCATCTTGTCGAGCGGCCTCATCAGCTTGGGCCTCGATTTGTAAGCAGGATAGCCCAAGGCGATCATATCGTAGACCTCCATCTCGTTGGGTATGTGTAAAAGGTTCTTTAGTAAGCAATGGTTATAAGGTGATGCCACCGAAGATACCCACTGGCTGGCCAGCCCCAGCGTCGTAGCCGCCAGGTGCATATACAGAAAGGCATTGGCCAGGCTGGAAAGGTAGATTGACTGTTTTATATGCGGGTCACATCTTACCACCATGGGTAACCCCAACTGAGTTCTGGTATCGCCAAAGAGTAATATAAGGACCGGGGCATTCTGGTACTCCATTTCCGGGTCAAGCCAGGGCTGCCGTTTCTGCCGCATCCAGGGCTCACACATGTCTTCCAATTTGGAGAATCCCGAGGCTCCGGCTGGACGCGGCGGCCTGATAATTCGCATAACGTCATCCTTTAATTTCTTATCCTTGATGACGACAAACTCCCACGGCTGCGAGTTAAAGCCCGATGGAGCCCAGCGAGCAGCTTCGATAATCCTGTCCACATATTCATCAGGTATAGGGTCTGGCTTAAACCTGCGGATGCTCCTTCTTTTTTTAACCAATTCAAGGAAGCTCTCATAATTCATAGCAACCTCCTCCTTAAGAATGATTATTGCCGTAAGAGTCTAGTTTCCCCAAAATCTTAGTTCGTGGTGTATCACCCGCAGCACGGTTAATTTTTCCCAGAATTTCATCGCATTGGTCAAAAGTCCGTAAGTTGGGTGATGGTGGCGCAGCCCTGGTTTTCGTACTGACCCTTGATAGTAAGCGACAAGCTAGAAAGCCCTTCATTTTTGGGGAAAACTTACCTGTTGCCTTTATAGCACACACGATGAGCAACTTTCAACTAGAAGAGGTTTAGGTATATTCCCTTTAGGACTATGGGAATAAGTTGACACGAGAGGGCTCTGGCACTAGAATTCTATATACGATGCGCCTATAGCTCAGCGGACAAGAGCACCGGTCTTCGGAACCGGGGGTCGTGGGTTCAAATCCCTCTAGGCGCGCCATCTGAATCATTGCTGTTTGGCACCATTTTTCTCTAGCCGGGGCTTGGATATCCGGTCAAAGTTTTCCGCTATAAATTTGCTTATCCCTGGTAAGGAACGGGCAGAGCCTGACAAATCAGGCAACTACAAAAATATGGAGGTAAAGCGAGACTCCAAAGAGTTGCGCTGTGAAGTTCATGGGGCGGGGATTTATCCCCCGAAAATAAAGAGGTGGCATACAAAATGCCGCCCGAGGCTTAGGTGCTTTCATGAGTGTTCTTTATTTCTTTTCTTGTGAAGCTATGTTCTCCGAGAGGCTTATGCGAACTTTCCTTGGTTCTTTCCTTGGTTCGCCGTTGGTATCATCTTTGTCAATTATGACTTCTTCAACATGAGTCACTGCGGGGATTGTTTGTAGCACATCAACAAGGTTCAGGGAGTCACGCAGGAAGACCAGAATTGAAGGCGTATCAATCTGAGGTACAATCATCTCAGTATTTGCAACTTCGGGTAATTGGTCAAGGTAAGATACGACTTCCATGATTTTGGCTATCCCAAACGGAGGTAAGATTTCCACTTCCCATTGCGGCTTGCCCAACTCTAGCTTGTCGTTGCTCTCAAATAGTTTCGAGAGTTCGAAGCTCTTTTCAATTTGGTCCGTAGCCTGGCTTGGCTCCGGGTGTTCGTCAGATGCCTTGCTCCCTTCCGCGATTTTCGTGGCTGCGTCGCTGTCCTCCTCACTGGGCGCGGCTGCGTCGCTCTCTTCTGTGACTATAGCGTCGCTCCTTTCCTCAATTTTCGCGGCTGCGTCGCTGTCCTCCTCACTGGGCTTAGACGACTTGTTGTCAAAATCTGCCTGTACCGCTGCTGCCTGCTGATTAAGGCCTTTCAATTCTTCCAGCATATAGCCGAATTGTTGATTTACAAGGTTGTGTAGTTCACCCCGGATTTTATTTCTCTCATTCTCTAACAGCAGTGCTGCTTCCTCTTCGGTTTTGGCTCTGATTGTGTTAGCCTTTTTATTAGCAATCTCCACAGCTTCAGCTATTTTTTGTTCCACCATCTGTCGAGCTTGCTCCCTGGCTTTATCTATAATGGCAACACTCTCAGCTTTAGCTTGTTCTGCGGCTTCTGCCTTGATCTGTGTGGCTAGCCTGTCGGCTTCGACAACGGTCATCTCTGCAAGTCTGTTGAGAGACGCGATATGTTCCTGGGACTGAGCCAGTTTATCCCGCTCCTTGGTAAGCTCGTCAATAAAAGACGCTACCTGAGCCTCATCCAGCCCATTTTTTACTCGATTGAACTCACGCCCCCCCAGCGCAGTGACACCATCTTTTTTAGGGTTATTAATCATAATATAATCCACCTTTCTCACAGGACTCAATAACGGCAAGCCTATCAATGTGACACGTCAGCCCCGTCACATTTCTATTTCTCAATTTCACCCTGAAAGACCTTCCAGATTCTATCTGACTTTCCTTGAGTTTCTTTCCAGGCTTGCTCGATGGTCTGCTTGCGTACTCTCAATGCCTCGTTCACACTGTCCTGGTAAACCCGCTTAGCTCCCGTTTTGGCTTTTTTATACGCTTCCTCGGCTTCCCGTTCAGCGTTTTCTAGGGCTTGCGCAGCCGTTCCTATGGTTTCTGTACAGATGTTAGCGGCTTGCTCTTCAATTTCTTTATAGGATTTCTCCTCCTGGCGGTGCCGTTCCTGATACGCTGCCGCTACCTTTCTCTGAGCTTGCATATAGGACGTGTAGGCGGACTGGGCCTGGCTCATTAGCTCATTGAGAGGCTCCTTAGCCTCCTTGGGGACCTCGGAGGGAAGCTCGACCGTTTGTTTCACATCTTTGCTTACCACCTTTCGGTATTGTTGACTCTTACTCATCGTAGTCACCGTGATATGCCTCCTTGAATTTATTCCTTAAAATCAATGGTATTTCTCATATTTTGACCACACAGTTCTTCTGGATTTTGTTAGTCTCCGACTTAAGGCTGAGTAGTTCATCCTCCGCGAACAGCCTCCACCCTTTCCGGTCTCTATATTTTGCATCCTCCACGATGTTTTGCCTGATCCAGCGGAACAAAGTGCTCTTACCTATGCCAACTATCTGGCAAACTTCAGCAGTCCTATAATAAATTCGTCCATTTATTTTTACGGGCATATGCAACACCCCCTAAAACTAACTGAATATAGTCTAAGACTCGTTCAATTTCTCGTCAATCACCCATTAGTAACCTTACTTTTGTAGGGGAGGGGCTTGTCCCTTCTTAATTTGCGGGAGCACACAAGAGTCTCACCGCAGAGACCTTGATGTGATTGCCACGCGGAGTTTATCCTGAACGGGGGTGAGATTCTTCGCCTTCGGCTCAGAATGGCAAAAAAGGAGAGGCTCAGAATGACATCCCTTTGTAATTGCGAGGCTGACGAAGTCAGCCGAAACAATCTCGGTGAGGACAAGGGATTGCCGCGCTTCACTCGCAATGACGGGTAAAATTGTGTCGGGATTTATGCGGGTGACTATAAATAGCGGTGCCCATTTTGGTAGATGCTCATTGTGATGGTAAAGAAATTTTTAGTAGCTAGAAATTCCTCGTTTGGTGCTCTCGGCGCAAATGTTATAATCTAGCTAATGCCACGGAAGTTTGCCCACCTTCACGTCCACACTGAGTATAGCTTGCTCGATGGCATGTGCCGCATCCCTCAGCTTATTGCCCGGACCAAAGAGTTGGGCATGGACAGCCTTGCTATCACTGACCACGGTGCCATGTATGGCGTCATCGATTTTTATGTGGCGGCCAGGGAAGCAGGTATAAAACCAATCATTGGCTGTGAAGTTTATGTCGCCGAGACCGATTGCCATAGCCGGGAGCCAGCTCACAAAACCCCTTATCATCTTACTTTACTGGCCAAGAATGAAAAGGGCTACCGAAATTTGCTCCAACTGGTTACTAAGAGCCACCTCGAGGGGTTTTACTATAAGCCCAGGGTAGATAAAGAACTTCTCAAGCTTCATCATGACGGGCTTATTGCCCTTTCCGGGTGTGTTCATGGGGAACTGGCTCGACTTATCCTGGAGGGGCGAAGCGACGAGCTTGCCAGGACAGCCTCATGGTACAAGGAAGTCTTCGGTGATTACTACCTGGAGATTCAAAGGCATCCTATGCCGGAACTGGAGCAAATCAACCAGGAGCTCATTTCGCTATCCACTAAACTCAATATACCGCCGGTAGCCACCTTTGATGTGCATTACGTTGATAAAAAAGACGCCACAGCCCATGAACTTCTTTTGTGTATACAGACCAATACCTCTGTGTATGATGAAAAAAGGCTGAAGATGGCTGGCGATTTCTTCTACCTGAAAAGCCCTGAGGAAGTAGAAGAGTTATTTGCTGACTTACCTCAGGCTGTGGATAACACTCAAGCCATTGCTGATATGTGTCAGCTGGAGCTGGATTTTACCAAGCTACATCTGCCGCACGTGGAATTACCTCAGGGCAAAAAAGCTGATGATTTCCTGGCTGAACTCTGCTGGCAGGGCTTGGAAAGACGTTACCAGGAGCCCGGCTCAGAGGTCAAGGAACGGCTTAGCCACGAACTTGATGTCATCCAGAAGACAAGGTTTGCCCATTACTTCCTCGTTGTTTGGGATATAATCTCCTTTGCCAGAGAACGGGGCGTCTATTTTGGCGTTCGGGGAAGTGCTGCTGCCAGTTTGGCTCTTTACTGTCTGGGCGTCACTGATGTAGACCCACTAGCATACGGGCTTGTTTTCGAACGATTTCTTAATGTCGAGCGCCGTGAACTCCCCGATATTGACCTTGATTTTCAGGATGACCGCCGTGATGAAGTCCTGTCCTACGTTAATCAGAAATATGGCTCCGACCACGTAGCTCAAATTGTTACCTTTGGCACCATGGGAGCCAGAGCAGCGATAAGAGACACGGGGCGGGCTTTAGGCATGCCTTACGCTCAGGTTGACCAGGTGGCTCGACTCATCCCTCTGGAGCTTACCATAACCCTGGATAGGGCTCTGGAACAGAGCCGGGAGCTTTATGACATTTATCATCAAGACGCGGCGATACGTAACTTGATTGACTCGGCCAGGAAAGTGGAGGGATTGGTCAGGCACGTCAGCACCCATGCCGCCGGCGTGGTTATAGCGCATGAGCCCTTAATCGAATATGTGCCGCTACAATTGCTGGGAAAGGGTGAGCAGCGCACTGTTATGACTCAGTTCCACATGGGGAACATTGCTCGCCTGGGACTGCTAAAAATGGACTTCTTAGGCTTATCCAATTTGACTATTCTGGCTAGAGTTAAAGAAATTATTGCCCAGAATCGTGGAGTCTCCCTGGATTTGCAGCATATTCCTCTCAATGATGCCAAGACCTTTGAGTTGCTTGCCTCGGGGGAAACTAAAGGCATCTTCCAACTGGAAAGCTCAGGGATGCGCCGCTATATTAAGGAACTCAAGCCCACTAACTTTAGCGATATCGCGGCTATGGTAGCACTCTATCGCCCTGGCCCCATGGAACAAATTCCAACTTTTATCAGGGCCAAGCAAGGTGTTGCCCCTATTCACTATCCTCATCCCATTCTGAGGAAGATTTTAAAAGAAACCTACGGAGTTATCGTTTATCAGGAGCAGGTAATATTTATCGCCCAAGCTCTAGCCGGCTATAGTCTGGGCCAGGCTGACATTCTTCGTAAAGCTATGGGTAAAAAGATACCTGCGGTGATGAAGAAAGAGGAGCGCAATTTCATCGCCGGAGCTAAAAAGAATGGCATATCGCCGGAATTAGCTCAGGAGGTATTTTCCCTGATTGAGCCTTTCGCCGGTTACGCTTTCAACAAAGCCCACAGCGTTAGCTATGGCCTAATTGCCTACCGCACTGCCTATCTTAAGGCAAACTACCCCATTGAGTACATGGTGGCCTGGCTTGACACTTATTCGGATAATATGGACAAGGTCCGTTCGGCGATTGCTGAATGCCGGAGGATGGGCATCAAAATACTACCGCCGGACATTAGTAAGAGCCATGCTAGCTTCGCTATAGAGAAGGAGGATGAAAGCAGTCCCGCCATCCGATTTGGATTGGCTTCCATTAAAAATGTCGGCTTTGCCCCAATTGAGCATATCCTTTCTGGCCGGGATTCAGGGGGCGATTTTAAGTCCATAGAAGACTTCTGCTCTCGAACCGACCTTCGTAACATCAATAAGAAAGTATTAGAAAGCTTGATTAAAGTTGGTGCCTTCGACTCTCTGGGCAGCCGTAAGACGCTACTCGAGTCCCTGCATAAAATTATCTCCCTGGCTCAAGCGAAACAAAGAGCAAAGGAGTCAGGGCAGGTTAGCATGTTTGATGTATGGGGTCAAAGTGCCCCTGCCCCCCGTGTTGGCTACGAGCAAGTGGAGGAAGAGGTGTCCGCCAAGCAAAAGCTTATCTGGGAAAGAGAGCTGTTGGGGGTTTATTTCTCCCAGCCCCTTGACTTCCTTGCCAGAGAACCATCCTCACCAGGTACTGTTTCCTGCGGAGAAATCAATAAGGACATGGCTGGTGATACGGTGACCGTTACGGGAATGGTAGTCTCGGTACGCCAGGCCCATACCAGGGATAACCGCCCCTTTGTGGTCGCTTCAGTTGAAGACCTGGATGCCAGTATTGAGGTCATCGCCTGGCCCAGGCTCTACGAGAGTACCCAGGGGATATGGCAGGAGGGCAACATTATCACAATCAAGGGCCTAGTGAAGGTCAGAGATGGGGAAGTGCAATTAAACTGTCAAGAGGCGATGCTCCTCCCTGTGAGGCAAGAAGTGCTGAAAGAACCCCAGCGTCGCCATGTCCTGATAGATATCAACCAGTCGGGCGATGCAGAAAAAGACATCGAATGCCTCCATAAAATTATGGATATCTTCAAGAGTTATCCCGGGCAAGATAGAGTTTCTCTGGCTGTTGTCAGCGAGAATGAAGTGACTAACCTGGAGATACCGGAGACAACAATCAATTACTGCCCCGAATTAGCTGGGGAATTGAGCAGGATAGTAGGCGAAAGCAACTTCAGGCTTGAACTGTAGGTCAAGCCTGAGCCACGAAGCAATCTAGAAAAGGAATTGCCTGGGCTGCGAGGGCACCGGTAATAGACGCTGCCCTTATTTCTTGCTATATTTGAATTTTATGGTTAACTTAATTCCTTCAGGCAGTGTTACCTCAGCTTCAGAATTTCTGGCTGGGGCGGTCCATGCTGGAATAAAGGATAATGATGAGCTTGATTTAGCTATTCTTTGCTCTAAAGTGCCCTGCAAGGCTGCCGGCGTTTTTACTACCAACCAAATTAAATCAGCTCCAGTTATTTTATCCCAGAGGCATGTAGCAGGAGGGCGGGCGCAAGCTATAGTGGTAAATTCCGGTTGTGCCAATGCCTGCATGGGTGGGCAGGGACTGGCAGACGCTCGGGGAATGGCAAATCTAGCAGCAGCCAAGCTAGGCATATCTCCCGAGGAAGTCCTTGTCGCCAGTACCGGTATCATTGGCTTGCCCTTGCCCATGGATAAAATCGGGGCTGGAATTCCTAAGATAAAGCCAACCAGAAGGGGGGGTCACGACTTTTGCCGGGCAATAATGACCACGGATACCAGACCCAAAGAACTGGCCGTCCAAGTAGATTCAAGAGGAACTAAGTTCACCATCGGTGGGGTGGCTAAAGGGATAGGTATGGTTCATCCCAACCTGGCTACCATGCTTTGTTTCATCACCACCGATGCTGTGGTGAGTGCTGATTTCCTGCCAGCAGCATTACAAAAGGCGGTGGACTGCTCTTTCAACATGGTAAGTATTGATGGCGATACCAGCCCCAACGATTGTGCATTCTTATTAGCCAACGGCTTAGCTGGTAACGAACCTATCGACCTCGATAATGGCGGCGATTTCCAGGAAGCCTTAAATGCAGTTTGCACTCATCTTGCTAAGTCTATGGCTCGGGATGGAGAGGGAGCCACAAAACTTATTGAAGTCATAGTAGAAAGGGCGGAAGACCAGGCTGGAGCCCGCCAGGCGGCTCGGACCGTCGTTGGTTCACCACTGGTGAAAGCAGCCATCCATGGCAATGACCCTAACTGGGGGCGTATCGTTGCTGCCCTGGGGCGAAGCGGGGCCAGGGTGAGAGAAGACAGATTGGATGTTTATTTGAACGACGTTTGTGTCATGAAGCAGGGTTGCCCCACCACCTTTAACAAAGAAGAGATGAAATCGGAGTTGAGCAACAGCGATAATGTGCTCATAAGGCTATACCTGCATTTAGGGGACGGCCAGGCCACCGCCTGGGGCTGCGACCTCTCAGAGGAATATGTTAGGATAAATAGCAGGTATACCACATAATGCAAAAGGGAATCATCGTAGTCAAGATTGGCGGCAGCACCCTGGGCAACCACGACACTACCTTAGAGGACCTGGTGGAGCTTCAGAAACAGGGTAAGTCCCTGGTGGTGGTTCATGGCGGCGCCAAGGTGACTTCCGAGTGGCTCGCCCGCCTTGGCATTCCCACCAGCTTTGTAAACGGGTTGAGGGTTACCGATACCGAGACCATGAAGGTGGTGGCTGCGGCGTTGGGTGGGCTGGTCAACAAGGAACTGGTAGTAGCTATCCAGGCTCTGGGGGGAAAAGCGGTAAGCTTAAGTGGCTGTGATGGCAACTTGCTCTGGGCAACCATCAAGAGCCCCGAGCTGGGCTATGCTGGTGAAGTTGTCGCCGTTGACCCCACTCCATTGAAGCTATTGCTGGATGCCGGCTATATGCCAGTGGTGTCGCCGGTAAGTTACGGCTCGGTTGAAGGCCGGACGATGCTACTCAATGTTAACGGGGATACTGCTGCCGGGGAAATTGCCGCGGCATTAGCTGCGGAAAAACTCGTATTTCTGACCGACGTTGATGGTATTCATGATGGGTCGGGGAAAATAACCCCCAGGCTCAACTTGGCTGAGGCCAAGAATATGCTCGTCTCTGGCGCAGCTTCAGGAGGCATGGTCCCTAAAATAGAAGCCAGCATTAGAGCCCTGACTACCACACAGATCGTGCGCATCATAGACGGTAAAATTTCCCACGCCTTACTATATGAGATTACCGGACGGGCTCGGCAATCTGAATTGAGAGGTACAACAATTGTCCCGGAATAACTGGCAGGGACTGGAGCAGAAGCTATTTCTGAGAACGGGGAATAGAGTTCCCGTAACCCTGGTTCGCGGTCAAGGAGCTTGGGCCTGGGATGACCAGGGCCGAGAATATCTCGACTTTGTCGGCGGCTGGGCAGTAAACAGCCTGGGGCATTGCCCTCCGGTAGTAGTCGAGGCTCTGGAAAAGCAAGCTAAAACCCTGATCCAGGCGTCGAACCAGTTCTATACCATCCCTCAGATAGAGCTGGCACAGCTTCTAATTGAGCACAGCTGTCTCGACAGAGTTTTCTTTTGCAACAGCGGTGCTGAAGCTAATGAAGGGGCAATAAAATTGGCTCGCCGATATGGAAAGCTCCGACTCAGCGGTGCCTACGAGGTCATTACTACCTATAGTTCTTTTCATGGGCGGACTCTGGCTATGACTGCCGCCACAGGGCAAAGTAAGTTTCAGAAGCCCTACATACCTCTGCCTGAGGGCTTTGTCAACGTGGAATACAACAATGTCGAGGCGGTCAAGCGGGCGACCAGTGAGCAAACCTGTGCTGTAATACTGGAACCAGTCCAGGGAGAAGGTGGGGTGAACATACCTGGCGATGACTATCTCAAAAAAGTGCAAAGCTGGTGTCGGGAAAAGGGAATCCTTCTTATTCTGGATGAAATCCAGACGGGCATCGGTCGGACGGGAACCCTCTTCGCCTATGAGCAGTATGGGGTCGAGCCAGACATAATGACTCTGGCCAAGGGACTGGGCAGTGGTGTGCCCATTGGCGCTCTCTTAGCCAAAGAACATGTCTCCCTTTTTTCTCCAGGTGAGCACGGCTCGACCTTTGGCGGCAACCCACTGGTCTGTGCCGCCGCTCATGCCGCTCTGAAATACATCATTGATAACGACATACCGGGAAAGGTTAAACGAGTAGGGAATTATTTCATGACCAGGCTGGAAAGCCTGAAGCAGCAGTTTGATTTTATCACTGAGCTAAGAGGCCGGGGACTTTTGATAGCTTTGGAATTTAACCAGGAAATCGCCGGGAAGCTGGTACTGGCTTGTATTGACAGAGGCTTACTGGTTAACGAAGTGAAGCCGAATGCCCTGCGCTTTATGCCGCCCCTTATCATCACTGAAAAGGAGGTGGACAAGGCGATAGGTATTTTGGGGGATGTGTTGGGAGAAATACGAAATCCTAAACGCTAAATACGAAATGCTAAACAATACCAAAATCCAAAACCCCAATGAACAAAACATGAAGACTTGGAACAATTTTGTTGCCAATCGTCTCCCTTCTTGTCGTTGCGAGGAGCCAAAGGCGCCGAAGCAATCTCGAGGTTTTGAATTTAGAACATTTGAAATTTGAATTTGTTTAGGATTTAGATATTAGGATTTGGGATTTAATGGAGAAGGAGGTTATGAAATGTCAGACAAGCTAGTATTGGCCTACAGTGGCGGTCTGGATACATCCGTGGCCATAAAATGGCTTGAGGAAAGCTATAACTTGAAGGTCATCACCCTCACCGTGGATATAGGTAATGTCCCCGACCTCGAGGCTATTAGACAAAAAGCGCTCAAAGTCGGAGCCATAAAAGCGCTGGTGATTGATGCCAGGAAGTCTTTTATCGAGTCGTTTGCTTTCCCTGCCCTCCAGGCTGATGCCGTTTATGAGGGGCAGTACCTCTTAGCCACAGCCCTGGGGCGTCCTCTCATCGCCCGACTCCTGGTGGGAACAGCTAGGAAGGAAGGGGCGCGAGTGGTAGCTCACGGTTGCACTGGCAAGGGCAATGACCAGGTGAGGATTGATGTAGGCGTAGCCGCTCTAGCCCCCGAACTAAAGGTAATAGCCCCGGCTCGGGAGTGGAATATGACCCGGGAGCAAACAATTGAATATGCCCGGACTCACGATATTCCTGTCCCTATCACCAGGGTCAGTCCATATTCCATCGACGAGAACCTGTGGGGAAGGAGCATTGAATGTGGTGTGCTGGAAGACACCTGGAACGAACCACCCGAAGATGTCTTCCTGTGGACGAAGTCGCCTGAAAAAACACCGGCTCGGCCTGCTTATCTAGAGATTGGCTTTGATAAAGGGATACCGGTAAGCCTTGAGGGCAAAAAGTTAGAGCCTGTTGCACTTGTCCAGAGAGTTCATGACCTGGCTGGCCAGCATGGCATAGGCCGGATTGACCATATCGAAAATAGACTGGTGGGCATAAAATCGAGGGAGATTTATGAGGCGCCGGCCGCCATGGTCCTGCTGAAAGCGCACCAGGCCCTGGAAGGCTTGGTGCTGGCAAAAGAGCAGCTCCGCTTTAAGGCCAAGGTGGCCGCTGATTATGCCGATCTCATCTACAATGGGCTGTGGTTTACAGGTATGCGCCGGGACTTAGCCGCCTATGTGGAAAGCACGCAAAGATACGTCACCGGCACCATAAGAGTGAAGCTCTTCAAAAGTAACTGCCAGATAGTGGGTAGAAAGTCGCCCTATTCCCTTTATGACTACAGCCTGGCTACTTACGACAAGGGCGGTGCCTTTGACCAGAGTGCCTCCCCCGGCTTCATCCATATCTGGGGCCTGCCGGCGAGAACCCAGGCTAAGGTGCAGCCAGAACCACCTGAATAGCGTAAAGCCTCAGTAAGCGACAGTGAATCGTTCGCGAATGTGTTGCGGATGCTCCAGTTCATCGAGCATGGCAACGGCGTAGTCCTGCGTGGAGATTTTGCTTTCGCCCTCTTCGTTCTTAAGAAGCTGGTCTTTCCCGACCTGATAATGCCCCGTCCGCTCTCCGGGGGCGATCGAGGCTGGCGGGCTCAAGAATGTCCACTCAAGTTCCTTTTCTTCTCTTAGCATGTAAAGTGTTTCCCTGGTTGCCAGCACTCCCTTTTTCACCTGCTCCGGGAAACTCGCTGTATCAATAAGCTGCACGCCAGGGGCGACTTCAAGAGTTCCAGCCCCGCCGACAACCAGCAATCTTTTGGTTCCCGACTCCTTGACCCCGCTGATAATCGCCTTATAACCATTGATTTGCTCATTGTAGATGTCGGGATTGCTCCAGCCGGGATTGTAGGCACTTATGACCGCGTCATGGCCTTTCACGAGTTCATCGGCCTTATCTTTAAGAATGTCCGCTTTTACAACAGTAAGGCGCGGGTTCCTCACAGTTATCTTCTCAGGATGGCGCACGATCGCAGTTACCTCATGACCCCGCGCCAGTGCTTCATCGCGAATGAATGCTCCAATCTGTCCGCTCGCTCCGATGATTGCTATTCTCATAAATGCAACCTTCCCTTCAGGTGATTCGCACTCGCGTAGGTTTCCTCACGCTAGATTTACTGGTACCTATTATACAACATTTGTCTTTTGGGAAATAATACCTACTTTGTAGCAGGCCTAGTCCTTCACCTTGTGAAGGATGGTGTCCCTGGAATTCAGAAAGGGTGGCCTTCTCGTTCAAAATCAGGAAGATACTCTTCTGCTGCCCCCACTTCCTGCACCCAGCCATTTTCCATTCCCAGGTCAGTTAGTAGCCGGAGGACAGTTTCATGCTCATCAACGGTGATCTTCCGGGAAAGCAGTGGTATTCGCGGCGCCCGGTGCACCGGCATGTATTGAGACATTATGCTGACCGTCACCGTGGGAGAAATCTCCTGAACAAGCCAGGTTAGTGATTCTTCACTGCCTGCCAGACCGTTGGGTAGAATAAGATGGCGCACTATCAATCCCTTCTGTGCCAAGCCGGATTCATCTAGCACCAGATCTCCAACCTGTCGATACATCTCTTTAATGGCCTGGCGGGCCCGTGCTACATAATCCGGGGCATGCGAGAACTTCTTAGCCCACCTGTCGGAGGCATATCTCAAGTCAGGCAGGTAGATACTTATTACACCGTCTAGCTCTTTCAGAGAAGCGATAGAATCGTAGCCACTGCTGTTGTAAACCAGCGGCACTCGAAGCCCTATGGGCACCGCTTCCACAACTGCCCGAAGGAGCTGAGGAACAAAATGGGATGGCGAAACGAAATTGATATTGTGGCAACCCAGTTCATCCTGAAGGCAGAGCATCCTTTCAGCCAGGGTGTGGCAGTCCATTTCCTTGAATTTTTGCTTTTTCCAGTTCTGGCTTATCTGGTAGTTCTGACAATAAACGCATCTCATATTACAATTGCCAAAGAAAACTGTCCCTGACCCTCTGGTTCCCGAAATGGCTGGCTCCTCACCCCGATGAGCGCAGACCGCCGAGACTATGGGGAGGCGCCCTGAATGGCAATAGCCCGGTTCGTTTTGTAATCTATCGACCCGACACTCCCTGGGGCAGATATTACAGGAGGCTAATCGAGCCTCAAGTGCTTGGGCACGACGCTCCAATTCGCCAGAGTAGTATAGCGCAATGTATCCTGGTTCCATAGACGTTAAGAGCACCGTGAGTGAACGTGGCACGACTCACTGGCTTACACTTTAGATGGCTGACATGGTGCTGTCAACTTTACGCTCACCGATGACCTGGAATTGGGTATTCTGGGATATAATACCTGATTTGCGGTAGGCCTAAGTGGTATGGTGTCCCTGGAATTCACACTCGAGACAAGAAAATGCTACACTATATATTGAATAGTGCTATAAGAGGGTGGTACTCGGTACTATGAAATATCACATAATTCCGCGAAAAAAGCAGTGTTTTTGTAGACTATACGTAACCATTAGCCGTTGTTGAAACCAATGTTACGCCATTCCCATTAATCAAATATGGATAATAAGGAGGCACTAATATGCCAGAGTTAGGTTTAGGCGTCCCTTTTTGGGTAATCTCTTTGATATGGTTAGCTAAGGTTGTATTGCTGGTTTTCATCTCTGCTCTTCTGGCGTGGCTTGGAGTCAAAGCGCTAGATGCTCTTATCCCTCACGTCCCTTATCGCGAACGGATAGGTGAGAGCCCGGTAGCTGTTGGGTTGTTCATAGCAGGCTTCTTCATCCTGTTTGGTCTTGTTATCCACGGCGCTATTACCGCACTGACTGTGGTCACAGCTCCAATAGTATGGTACATCTTCGACTTCAGGACGTGGGGGCTACTAGCTATAAGCTTTGCGATAAGCTTACTTCTTGGAGTGGCCCTATTCTATATCGTAGACAAGCTAACGCCTAAAATACCGTTTGGCAGTATTAAGGAAAACCCGGTGGCTGCAGGGCTACATGTCTTTGGTTATCTCGTCTTCTTTGGCTTAATACTCCATGCGGCACTGACCGGACCGTTATGAAGAAAGTCGGAGTTTTACTGGGTTTAATATTTGTCTTACTAGCTGTGGTGGCGACTGCCGGTTATGCCTCGGCATTTCCTTCTGCAGGTTTCTACGAAAGAGGCGGTGATATCTCTGACGATTGGGAGATATGCAGGACTAGGGCCTTTGGTGAAGACGGTTTTTATCAGATAACTGACACAGGATTTCGCCCCGTTATAGCCTTCCAGAGCCTGGGGGAACAGGCTGATGCAGCCTATAGCCTGGGTGGGAAGATTGCCAGTGAATATGCAGACCCGCTACTAAAGGCAGAAGCGATATTTTATTTTGTTCGTGATAGGGTGGAATATACATCTGACGTGGAGCAAACTGGAAGTGAGGAGTTTGCCCGGAATGCCGACGAGCTGGCGACAGCTATTGTGGAGGATGGAGTTGGGGAGGGTGATTGCGAAGACATGGCGGTGTTGTTGGCGGTTATGTATAGAGCTGCCGGGTTTCGCTCTGCCATAGTACTTGTCTCAGGGCATACTGCGGTGTTGGTTTATCTACCTGAATATAAAAAGGCAACGGCTTTCTTTGAGCTGGGAGGTGAGCCAGGATGGGTCTGGGCGGAGGCTACCGGTAGAAATAACCCGCTGGGTTGGGCGCCTGATCAGTATCTTGGTACCGAAATAGCTGCCTACGAAATTTCTGCCGAGATACCTGCTTACGAAATACCTGCTGGGGGAGTAGCTCCAATAACACCGCCTCCCGCCCCGACGATAGCGGTCGCCGGAACCGGCGAGGGAACCACCCAGCGACCGTATCTTTTTTTCATCGTGATTGGTTTATTTTGGTGTATGTCCCTGTTCCGACGGAGGCGAAGACGTTGAGCTAACCCCCCGTGTGTTCATCCTCAGTGATCGGTATTCCGGGACATAATACCTGATTTGAAGCAAGCCTAGTTGGTAAGATGTCCCCGGGATTCTAAAAGTTCTGCGGTATCTTTAACAATCAGCCTCTCTTCTATTCCCTCGTCCTTTATCGCTTCACCGAGCATTACGGCACAAGTCGGGCAGGCTACCGCTAAGATGCCGGCCCCGGTCTTATCGGCTTCTCTGACCCTGATTCTTGACGGGCTATTTTCACCGCCGCCGAAGGAATCGGTGTAGAAATTACCGCTGCCCCCGCCGCAGCAGAAGGAATTCTGGCGGTTCCTTTCCATCTCGACCAGCTCAACACCCGGGATTGCCCTCAGTATCTCACGGGGCGCTTCATACTCTTCGGCGTGTCTCCCCAGAAAACAGGGGTCGTGGTAGGTAACTTTCATGTTCAGCTTTGAGGCTGGCTTCAGTCTCCCCTCCTTAATAAGGTCACGGAGCACCTGTGTGTAGTGAAATACTTCAAGGCTATCGGGGTATTCATTTCGGAAAACATTATAGGAATGAGGGGAAAGCGTTATAATCTTCTTGACGCCGGCCTTCTGGAAAAGGGCGGTGTTCCTGTCTTTCAGCATCTCGAAAATACGATTCTCGCCCAGTATGCGAATTTCATTGCCATCACACTCTTCGGCAGGGCCTAATATGCCGAAGGAAACGCCAGCCTTAAGCAATAGTTCGCCGACTGCTCGGGCAGCCCTCTGTCCCTTTTCGTCGAAAGAGCCGACACAGCCGACATAGAAGAGGAACTCCTGGCCGTTATAAGGCTCTATCCCCATACCTTCAGCCCACCGGCCCCGGTTCCTTCTCAGTTCCCGGTAGGGATTGCCATAGTCTTCAATATTGCGGAAAAAGCGGGCCACCTTGGGAGTAACCAGCCCATTTTCCACCACCTCTTCTCGGGCCGCTATTATTATATTGACAATGTCTTTATTAAAGGAGAATTTGCAGCTCTGGACGCAGTTATTACAGGTGGTGCAGGAGTAGAGTATTTTGCCCAGCGACTCGGACCATTCTATTTCTTTTTCCTCCCAGGCCCGTATGAGCCAGAGCAGGCCGCCCGGCGAGTAGCTCTTCAGGCGGAACCTGTTGTAAATTGGGCAGTTAAACTCCGAATAGTCCAGGGTTAGCTGGCAGTACCCGCAGCCAAAGCATCTATGGATTACGTTTTTATAATCTTCCAGGGAAATTTAGCTCACCTCCCAGTTTCCCGGATTCATGATGCCGTTGGGGTCCAGCACCTTCTTTATTTTGTCTATCAATTGGCGCGTGCCGGTGTCCATTCTCTCTAAGATCAGCTTCTGCGCCGGCAGTTCCGGCTTCCAGACCACCCCACCCAGCTCCAGGGTCAGGAGGTTTGTATCATCCAGGGCGCCTCTGGCCCTATTGGCCTCCTCCGCGACAGCCCGGTTGAAGGGGTAAGAGTAGGCGAGCATAACGCTGTGGCCGTTGGGCAGGAGCTGTATTCCCAGCTGGTAAAGCAGGTCGTACTTGTGGGCAATCTCAATCCCGCTCTGCCAGGCCCGGGGTATTACCTCTATAGGCAGTATGGCCCCGGTGTATTCAAAGCCGCCGCCCTTCCTGAAATCGGCAGCGGTGGCGGCAAACGGAGGCACACCGAGAAACCTTTCCCGCAGCGGTGTCAGCGCCGGTTCCTCGTTTACCGGCGATACCCTGTCCTGGTATTTCTGGAAAATCTGGTTATGCAGTCCCTTCTTGGTCTCAAACTCCGCCTGCGACTGCCCGGAGATGACGATAATATAATATATGCGCTGCGCCCACCTCGGCTTCTCCTGGGTGATAATGAAGCAGTTCTCTAGGAGGTTAATCTGGCTGAGCTCGTCTATAATCTCAGGAATCAGTTCGGTGCTATCGGAAACGAACAACGAAAGGTCTCTATAACCGGGTTTGGGAAAGAGCTGCATTGATAGCTTGGTGACGATGCCGGTTGTTCCCAGCCAGCCCAGGAACAGACCCATGAGGTCGGGGAGGGGGTCCCTGCTGAACCAACTGGGACTTATTGAGCTTGAGCCCAGCTTGCATACCTCGCCGGTGGGCAAGACCACCTCCATGCCGTTGACCATCTGTGAGTTAACGCCGTACCTCGGTGTCAGGTGTCCGTGCCCCTGAATCAATATATTGCCGACTATGGTAGCAGTGGGGGGTGCCTCCGGGGTGGAGTGCTGGAGGTGGGGATGGTGCTTCTCAAGATAGGCCCTGAGGGCTGCCTGGGTGACGCCGGCCTCAATCAGGGCGTAACGACTGGCTTCGTTTACCTCTATTATGCTGTCCATTCTTTTCATGTCCAGCACAATGCCACCCTTGATAGGAACAGTCAGTGCCGACAGGGTCAGCCCTGCCCCCATTGGGGTGAGGGGGACCTTCTCCTGGTTTGCCAGCCTGACTATCTGCTGCACCTCGTCCACTGTTCGGGGCATAACCACATAGTCGGCTTGGCGCGGCTTCTGTGCCCCCGGGTCGCGGGAATAGAGATAAAGGTCTTCGGGGCGATTTGAAACATAATCCTGGCCGACAATCTCGGCCAGCCGGCTCAGGGAATCCTCTTTCATAAATGCCTACATCCTAGCATATTGCAGGCTATTATAGAAATTGATGGTATTCCGAGACATGATATCTGATTTGTGGTAGGCCTGGTCCTTCACCTCGTGAAGGATGTTGTCTCTGGGATTCTGTATAATGTGGAATTGAGGTGGCCAGACAAAAAACGATAACCAGTTATTCCGGTAACGGCCTTCCCTATGCCTGTATCGGGAACGGCACGCGTAACCTCGTTGTGTTTGAGGGGTTGGAATTTCGGCATAAGCCGCCGTCCGGAATTATGCTGCGGATGAGCACCGGTTATTTAAGGGGACTCGAGGATAGCTACAAGATATATGTTGTGAACAGGAAGCCCGGTCTTCCCCCGGGATATTCACTGAGCGACATGTCGGATGATTATGCTGTCATGATTAAGAATGAACTGGGCGGTGTGGCCGACATAATCGGCGTCTCCACGGGAGGGGCGATAGCCCAGCACTTTGCCATTGACCATCCGGATTTAGTGAGGCGTCTCGTCCTTGCCATGACCGGTTTCCGTCTGACTGAGGAAGCCAAAGAACTACAGATGAAGGTTGCAGACCTTGCGCGAAAAGGCAAGCGGCGGGCAGCTTACGCATTACTGGGTACAGCCGTCATACGGAGGGGGATTGCGAAACACTTTTTCAAATGGTTTATGGGGCTGCTGGGCCCTCTCAGTATCCCTGCCGACCCTTCGGACGGGATTGTGGAAATTGAAGCAGAGGACCGCCATGACCTGAGCGACCGCCTGGACAAAATTAAGGCGGATACCCTGGTGATTGGCGGTGAAGACGACTTCTTTTATCCTGTTCGTGAGACAGCGGGGAAAATACCCAATGCCAGGCTGGTCCTGTATCCGAACCTAGGGCATAACGCCGTGTTCGCGCGAAGCCGCCAGTTCGGTGAAGAGATAAGGGCTTTCCTGCTGGGCGATAAATAAGCCCCCCGGGTAATTCGGGGATATAAGTATGATTGAAGATATACTTGAAATTCCCGCTAGAATGCACCTGAGAGGCCCGAGAAAGGTTATGGAACCTTCTATACGGCTAATTGGTAAAGCCACCGGAAATCCTGTTTAACCTCCCAGTTCAGTGTGGACCTGGTCTCTGGTCCGAGCTCATAGTATAACCGCTATGGATTAGCCTTTCTCAGTTCGCGCTGGTGATTGGGGCGTCCCTGTCTATTCACTGCCAGGGTCTGAATAGCCTTTGCCACCATCTTTGCTTAGGGGTATGTTTAGGGGCTTCCAAGAGTAGCAATCGTTCCTGAAGTAATTCTGCTTTAGCTTTCCAGTATCCGACTTCCTGGGATAGTTGCTCTATTCTATTGATAAGGGGCTGAGCCGGCATACTATTATCAGATAATGGCTTGGTGAATAGGGGTAGGTCATCGATAATGTATGAATCTCCGAACTTGGAAGGGACTAGCCTGGCCTTGATCTTGCCGGACTTGATATACCGGCGGACGGTGATCATTGAGACTCCTAATGCCTCGGCAGCCTCTCTCAATGTATAGCCAGCCATTAAGAATATTGTAACACCTTAGTCAATGTTCTTGAGATGGAGCTGATAAGTTCGGCTAGGACGTCTTATCACCGGGGGTATCCTGGCATAATACCTGATTTGCAGCAGGCTTGATTGGCAGGGTGTATCCCCATGGAATTCCCGCTAGAATGCACCTGAGAGGCCCGCGAAAGGCCATTAAACCTTCTGTATGGTTTTCTCTTCTCCCGAAGGCCTGACGTTGTTTCTTGGGGCTTTATGAAGCAGATTATGACAAATGCTTAAAGAAACAAGTTAGCTTCTTCTTAAGGAGAAGAAGACTTTATATCCCACGAAGACAAGCACAGCCAGGGTAGCAGCAATGCCGGCAAATCTCAGTATATTGTCCAGATCATAAGGTGTAATTGCGGCTATCATTGTTCCTATGCCGCCTAAAATCAAGCCGGCCCCGAAGATATCCAGTCTGCGACGAATGAAGGTGCCCACGACGGCAAACACCGCTCCCAGAGGTAATACAATGAAGAACACGTTCTTGTCATGTATCGCTGCTTCCTGCTGATATGCTGCGTAAGCCTCCATCCATTCTTGCTCCCACTCTTCGTATTCAGAGCTGTTGTAAGCTGGTTGGGGCTCGGGATAGTCCGGGTATTGGGGAGAAAGATAGAAGGCCTCGACGCCGAAGATTACAACCAGGACAAGCACAACCGCTATAGCCAAGGCGTAGACGACTCTAAGAAAACGTATTATCTATTCACTCCTTTGAGGGTTGCTCAATCGTGTTCTTCTCAGCGTCTCAGGTGCTCCTTCTGTCACTGTCCGTTTATTCTTATCCTCTCTTGATTCAATTATATCTCTAACTATCCCGGAATGGAAACCGTTTCGAATATGCAACTATTAGATATACCGCCTGTCATAATCCCGCAGCGAATAATATTCTGGGGACATAGTACCTGATTTGTAGCAGGCCTGATTGGCATGGTGTCCCCGGAATTGCTAATCCCGAGAACATGGTACCAACCTCCTAGTACGTATGGGGGCTTGACAACTGCGTTACATATGTGCTAGCATGGATGTTGTCCTGAGTAGCCGAGCAGGAACCTGGCATAAGCGTTGGGTTTGGTGAAAGCTGAAAGGTGCAGGTAGTGGCCAGCACAAGATAAGCTGAAGGCCAGGCCGGACGATAAGAGGTGAAGAATGTGAGGTTACTCGGGACGTCTGATTTTTTGCTGGCTAAGCGTTCTTGTCGCAGTTTGAAATGACCCAATAAATAGGCTTGATACTTGCGTGGATATCAGCCTATTCAAGTTTGACTCTTAACCAAAGTTCACCATCTACGCCTTTGATTTCGTGGTATTCTGGGAAATAATGCCTAATTTGTGGTAGGCCTAGTTGGTATGGTATCCCCCTAGAATTCGAGTCGCTTTCAGATGGTGCCTTATAATAATCCTTAACGGTAACTTATGGCCTGTCTAATAGCTTCCTCAAGCTCCTGTGGAACATCGGTGCCGATTAAATATTCCTTACCCGTTATTAACTTGATCTGGACAGCATGAAAGCCGGAAACTCTGAACAGCACCCCTTGAGGAGTTAACCGAATACCCCACCCGTAATACCATGGATTTTTAACGGCTTGACACGATCCTATCTCATTCAGCTTAAACCGTTTGCGGATTACTCCAGGCCCAAATTGCACTAATAGCTCTTCTTCACTGATGACCACGGTTAAACTGGGAAATAACACTAGAGCTACCGCGAGGACAACCAGGACTGCGATAGCAATCCAGTTAACGCCGGTAGTCGCCAGGATAATCCCGATTGCCACCATTGCTGCTACAATGGCCACAATGATGAAGTATCCAACCTGAGTATGCTCGTAGCGCTTAATCATGATATCTTTCGTGTCATTATACCCGAGGGTGTAGTCAAATTTGCCGCCTCAGGCTTCAGGCACAGGTTTGAGAAATTATCTTTTTCCTCTGACCTCGAGCGCCTCTTCGTAAATTTCACGGTTTTGTGAGATATACTCTTGTGGCAAGCTTAAGCCGTGTGCGTACGGACTCCCATGCTTATCGACGGTAACAAAAGTAACCATGCCTGAAACGCAGGGAACCTCACTATCAGCCGTGAATGCCTGACCTTGAACAGTAATACTCGTATTACCGAGGCAGGCGACTCTGGCCTTGATTTCAGTGATGTCACCGTTTTTAACCGGTCTTTCAAAAGTTATCCCGTGGACCTTAACGCAGACTATGTCCTCGGGTTTACCGACGAACCGGGATGCGGTGATAAAACAAGTCTCGACCAGCCACTCAGCCATCCGTCCGGCAAATAGAGTGCCGTGGTGCTGGAGGTCCTCGGGCTTAACCAGGTGCGAAATTACTGTTTCTTTAAGCGTATGCATATGCTAATTGAATTTACAGAATTACTTCTTGCTCTCTAGCATTCCCTTAGCCCAACCCGCAGCCCGCTCCAGTTCTCCTTCTTTCAGCGGACCCTTAGTGCTTGTAACGAAGAAACCCTCCGGGGACGCTATGAGATTGCCGCCCTTCTTTTTCAGATTGTTGGCGATGCGTCCGGCGGCATATCCAAACACCCTGACGAGTTTCGTCTGGCTTCTGGTGTCGAACGCAGCTACGTTGATACCTTGAGAAAGTTTAGGGACTTTGTTAAGGAACTCTTGTATCGGGGGCGTTGGCCTACCCGCATGGGTCGGAGAACCTACAATGAGAAGGTCGGTAGATTCCAGTTCCGAGGGATTCGCCTCCCCCGCCTGCAGTACCTTGACCTCAGCGGACGGGGTAATAGCTTCAGCAACAGCCCTGGCGATTTTCTCCGTATTTCCATAAACTGAGTCATATACTATCAAAGCCTTCATAGCGACACCTCCACACTATACTCTATTACCCAGTGTACACCCGTATTAAAGAAACTTCAATCATTTGTAATAGGCCTGATTGGTATGGTGTCGTTGGGATTTTGTTAGTAATTGCACAATCTCTGGTCGCGTTCTATAATTGTGGAGGTTACTTGATTATTAGACGCTAGTACACAATCAAAAAAGGAGGTAAAAATGGTTGGCAGAATCAAGATCGACGAGGGAAAGAGGAAGAGAATAATAGATAAAGCAGGTCACCTTGCCGATGAAATTGGGGCAAAATACATGTCCTGCGCCCCAGCTACTTTTGGAGCAATATGCGATGCGTTTAGGTCTGAGGGCATAGAGTTATTTCCACCCGAAATACAAGAAGCGATAACCCAGGGAATGATAGGACTCCATGGTGGTGTAGCCATGACAGGGGTCGGCACCTGTGGAGCTGTTACCGCCTCCACCTTTCTTATAAGTTATGTGGTTGGTGTTACTACCGAGGAGTTATCGAAGGATGATAATCTTAATTACGCTGCATCCGTCCCTGCCTTGGAATACGTAATTGATAGATTTGAGGAGGATTACGGCGCCATAGATTGTCTTAGAGTACGCTATAATCGAGTTCAGCGGGCTTTAGACCTTACGGACCCCGATGCCAGAATACTGGAGATGACTTTTGCTCTGTATGAGAAGGATAAGTGTGGAATGACCGCGCCTGATTTCGAGGGTGGGCGTGACCAGACGCCGCCTGTGAGAGGTGCGCGTTGGGCAGCGGAGGCAATTTGCGATCTATTAGAGATGGAACCTGAAGAGCGGCATGAGCTTCCGCCACATCTAAAGGGCCTAGGGAGGCAAGATATGGAGCCGAAGCTCCAGAAGGTAGTCGAGGCACTGAAAGAAATAGGTTGGGGTCGCCCTAACGAGAAGATTTCTTACCGGGATTACCGAACTTTTAAGCTGAAGGGGAAAAAGGGATTAGAACAGAAAAGGCTGGGTTCAGTAAGTGCTCCGAAGGGGGAAGAATAGGGGGCTCTTGGGGTAACAAAATGAGTAACTGTGTGGCCTAACCGCTATGGCATGTTTACTTCTCTAATTGGGGAAAATATCGTAGCTGGTATTCTGGGGCATGATACCTGATTTGTAGTAAACCTAATTAGTATGGTGTTCCTGTAATTCTTTGTGCTTTCTCCTGCGGAAGACCAGGAATATTATTCCTGCCACAATAGCTGCCAGTATTAAGATAAGCCACCCTAACAGAGGGAAGGTCCAGACTCTAGTGATGCGCCCGGCAACACCTGCATAATAATCGGGTATCCGGGGTATACCGTCCACTCCCGGCAGCTGAGCCGCGGCATAAATCACCACCGCTTCCCACACTTTGAGCTCTCTTCCATCGGCATGACGTATTATCAGTTCGTCTATTCTGTCCAGCGGTACCGGTTCTCCATCGGCGTTTTTAGGGACTATCTCCAGCTGGGGCAGCATGTCTGTTACCAAGGGAAGGAACAGCAGGAGGTAGGCGTTAGTGACCAGGTGGTACAACTCTTCGTCCCCATGCTTTAAGGGGATGTACTTTTCACTATTCACAGGCTGAATCTCATCCCCTGTATAAAGCTCGGCACTGGTAACCGCACGGGTCGTGGGAACGGGCAGGTTTACGAAAGGCATGGTCAAGAGCACTGCGTTGGTGGGGTTGTAGCTGTACCGCAGGCCGGAGAAGTGTAGAAAATAAGAGTCTCCCATGAATTCCTGCAACAATATGGTTATCTCCAGCACGCGGCGCACCTCTTCGCCGGTAAGATAGACAGATGCAATGGGACAACCCGGGCGGCCATCGAGTCCGCGTCCCACACCTGTGGCTTCGATAATCTCGTAGAAAGAAATGTTTCCTGTAGAGTATTCCATGGTGCCCGGAAAGATGCTATTCCGGATGTTGCCATTAGCCTGACCTGCTATGTCGACTCTCTCGCCGATAAATTCCTGGGCGACGAAGCGTATGGCATCGGTAACGAAGTTGCCCAGCGCAGTTTCATTCAAGGGCGGAAGATTGGACAGGACAAAGTCAGAACTGGCTACCGTACTCATGATATCGTCGAATTTGCCGCCGGTCATTTCATCGATGTACGCATTCAAGATGAGGGTATATTCTTGGACCAGGGCATCGATTTCCGGATCGCAATCAAATCCGCTGTCAATGGGGATAAGGAAGGGGTGGTCATTTTCTTCGTTGCGCACCCTTAACTTGCCGGTGTTGGGGTTGTACGCCAGTTCCAGTCGCCCCAGGTACTCTCCCAGGGAACCAGCCTGAACAATGATGGTGGCGCCCTGTAAGACCGGCTTGTACAGGGCAGTATGACAGTGGCCGCCTACTATTACGTCGATACCCGGGATCTCTCGCGCCAGTTCCTGGTCCTCATCCACGCCGGAGTGAGTGATAGCCACGATGACATCGGCACCCTGTTCCTCCAGCTCATCTACCGCCTGGCGGGCTGTCTCGTGCTGGTCCAGAAACTGCACGTCCCCGGTTTCACCGATTACCAGGATGGCATCTTTACCTATGAGACCGAAAACTCCCACTTTCAGGCTGTTTTCCAGCTCAAACATCCCGGCATTCCTGTAGAGACCCCTGGCAGCCAGCGGATGGTCTGATGGCGCCTCCGTGTTGGAAGCCAGCACCAGTGTTTCCTGGTGAGCTTCGGGGTATCCTGCCTGTAAGAGATATTGCGCCAGGACCTCGGGGCCATAGTCGTACTCATGGTTGCCGATGGTCACAGCATCATATCCCATCTCCTGCATTATGGTAAGCTCTGCAGCAGAACCATTGAGGGCCAGCCATGCGAAAGGACCGCCTCCCAGGAAATCACCGGCGTCGAAGAGAAGGACCGGTTCACCTTCCCTCATTTTGTTCTCTCGGATTTCGTCCACGGCGGTAGCCAGACGAGCGAACCCTCCTATAGCAGGATCTTCTTTTTCGGGGTGGTAGTCTACTGCCGGCGAATGGGGTAAGAGCTCGGAATGCATATCGTTGGTATGGAGTATACAGAAGTACAACTCTTCGGTTTCACCTGAGTAACTTTGCAAATTTCCCGGAATGCCCAGGAATGAGGCGACTACCAGGATGGTTGTCAGAATACAAAACAACCCTTTGTTTGCCCTGAACAGGCTGTTTCTGTTACACATTAACGATTACCTTTCTCCTTAAGGTAGTACAAACCCGGTCGACAGCCAGCGTCTTAAAGGAGGAACTACTGGATGATATCATATACTATCGGTATTCCGGGGATACAATACCTGATTTGTAGTAGGCCTGATTGGTATGGTGTCCCTGGAATTCTCTATTGCCTTTATTTGCGTACATGTGCTAGAATGGTATCAGGCACGAACGCAAGGCTATGTGGAGGTATGCTTATGGTAATCACTAAGGAATGGTTTACAGTTGAGGAAGCCGCTGAATACCTATGTGTATCGAGAAGAACCATCTACAAACTGACCAAGGAAGGGAGGCTGCCTGCCTTTCGCATTGGTAAGGAACGTCATCGCCGGTTTCGCAAAGAAGACCTGGATAAGGTGCCCCGCCCGGGCGAGGAAATTGCAAATGTAGAGGCGCTTCTGAAGTTATCTGCGAAAGCTGACCCGGTTCTTGCCGAAGTCTGGGATAATGACAAGGATGCAGCTTATGACCGGGTATAAACGCGGGGATGTAGTCCTTGTCAGGTTTATCTTCTCCGATGAAACCGGAGAGAGGCAGCGTCCGGCAGTCATATTAAGCTCAGACGCTTACCATCAAAGCCGCCAGGAGGCTATAATCGCGGCAATCACCAGCAGGACTGACCGGATATTGGTGGGCGACCACCTCATTAATGGTTGGCAAGGTGCTGGACTTCTTTTTCCGTCGGTGGCGACGGGCATTATCAGGACGATAAAGCAGGGCATGATAGCCAAGAAGCTTGGAATAATGCCCCTGCCAGATATGAAAAGAATTGAAGGCAACCTGCGAGATATCCTGGGACTCGAGTAGAGTATTCTGGGGGCGCAGTACCCGATTTGTAGCAGGCCTGATTAGTATGGTGCCCCGGAATTATGTGGTCAGTAATCACGGTCAAGAGGCTGCACTTCTTCCTCAAAATAACGGTGAAAGCAACGAGGTAGGTCGTGGTAATCAAGGTCAGATATAGTATCTGAGAAATCCTTTGAGTTTAGAGTGTTCCAAAATAGAACCGCTTTACCTCGCAAGCTCCCACTTTGTGCGTCATGTTTAAGCGCTGCTAAGGCCTTGCCTGTATAGGTGCCATCTAGTTCGATTCCTTCACACTCTCTCATCAGGGATACTGCCTCCATCCCCTCATCTGTAAAGAGCGCGTATCGTTTGCCAAAATAATCGTGTCTAATATCAACATCTGTTTCAGAGAACTCGAATCTGGGGAAAGAAGCATCCAGAGAACAAAGTAAAGAGTTAGTCTTGTTGATGAGTTTAATCATTGCTCTGGTATTGGCAAATTTTTCGCTGCATACCCCTACCGAGACTACTCGGCCACCGAGCTTCGCTGCCTTAAGTCCGAGCGTCAATCCGGCCGCTGTGCCCATCGTGCCGCAAGCGACGTAAATATACTCTGGCTCCGGCGTTTCCCCACTCGTGATTTGTCTTCTTAGTTCAAGCGCTGCATTAACAAAACCAGTAACGCCAAGGAGGGAAGAACCACCGGGAGGGATGAAGTAGGGAAGGTGGCCTTTTTTCAGCCTGTGCCGCAAAAGCTGATAGGTGGTTGCAGTGTAAACCAATGGCATATTTCTTACAGATTCCAACCCGGCCCCGCACAAGTGTAGTTCCGCACCACAGTAGTGGCTCATGAGTAAATTGCGGCGAACATACTGGGCATTCGGCTGAGGCATTAACATCGAGATGCTCTTCAGACCGACCTGTCGTGCGTATATGGCAGTGGCCAGGGCATGGTTCGACCCGGCACCACCAAAGGTTATGACCTCCTTCGCCTTAGAGCGCAGAGCGTTCCCCAGAGTGAACTCTAACTTTCGGGGTTTGTTACCACCGTAGACTTTGCCACTCAAGTCATCGCGTTTTATATAGAGTTGGCTGACGCCTAACTCAGCTCCTAATCGTTCGAGCTTCTGCACAGGGGTAGGGAATTCGCCTAGCGGTACATAGGCAAGCTTCTCCCGCAATAGCGGGTATTGTTCAAATAGCGGAATCACTTCTATTCTTTCCTTACGTTAATAGTTGCGCAACTCGATTCTCAGGGGTCCTGCTTTTCTAACGACCATGATGCCATGTTATCATCGGTGGCTCTTGTTATCAATTTGGTGGTAATGAGGATATTAAGTCCTTAACAATAGGCCGGTATTCTGGGAACATAATGCCTGATTTGTAGCAGGCCTGATTGGTATGGTGTCCCTGGGATTGCTAATTCCGAAAACCTGGTACTAACCTCCTAGTACGTACAAATACTTGACAACTGCGTTGTATATGTGCTAGCATTAATATTGTCCCGAGTAGCCGAGCAGGGACCCGGTATAGGAGTTGAGCTTGGCGGAGGCTGAAAGGTGTTGACGGTGGTTGGCACAGGATAAGCTGAGGGCTGAGCCGGACGATGCGGGTGAAGGAAGTGAGGTTACTCGGGGCGTCTTATTTTTGCCAGCTAAGCGTCCTTGTCGCAGTTTGAAGTGACCCGATAAATAGGCTTGATACTTGCATGAGTATCAGCCTATTCAAGTTTGACTCTTAACCAAAGTTCACCATCTACGCATTTGGTTTCGTGGTATTCGGGGGGCATAATACCTGATTTGTAGTAGGCCTAATCCTTCACCTTGTGAAGGATGGTGTCCCTGGAATTCGCTGTAAGTCTTGACTTCTCTCTCATCGCTCATTATAATGAGTATATACTCATTATAATGAGCAAATAATATATGCTACAGTCTCATTTAATCGTTACAGTCAACCAAAAAGTACTGAGCCTGCTGGCGAAATTCTCCGACCAGGAATTCTATGAACGAGAGGTAGCTCGTAGGCTTGGAATAGCTACCGGCTCAGCAAACCGGGCATTGAACGGGCTATATTCGACCGGAGCTGTCACACGCCGAAGAAAGGGGAAAATGTATTTCTATTCTATTGATTCCTCTAATGCCGCTCTAGCAGAGTTCAAGAAAATTGTAAATCTCATGCTAATTGAACCGTTAGTAGAGGAACTAAAGAGGATATCAAGCCGCGTAGTACTGTACGGCAGTTGTGCTCTTGGGACAGATAATTCGAATAGCGATTTGGATTTATTCATCGTTTCTAACAACAAGGAAGAAGTGTCAAATGTTAGCAGTGATTTTACATTCCCGAGAGGATTTGAGAATATCCGTATTCAGTCACTGATTAAAACGCCTGTCGAGCTATTGGAGAAGGGGGGATCAGAGCGGACCTTCATGGAAGAAGTTGAACGTGGCATAGTACTCTGGGAAAAGGTTGTCAGTGAATCAAGAATTTAAACAGTGTCTCGAAACCAAGAAGATTGTTTCCTTTGCCAGAGGCAAAAAACTGGTTAAGAAGGAGCTCTCGGTCGCCAGAAGTGACTTATCAGATGCAAAAGCCGGTTATGAAAACGAGCGTTACAAATGGTCGACTATTCAGGGCTATTACGCGATGTTTCATGCTGCCAGAGCGCTTATATACTCCCGGGGCTACCGTGAAAAGAGCCACTATTGCCTGGCTGTAGCCTTGAGGGCGCTATTTGTGGACGAAAATAAAATGGACGCTCAGTTAGTTCGGGACTTCCTCAATACAATGAACCTCCGTGAAGCTGCCGATTATGAGACTGAATTTTCTCAATCCGGGGCGAAAGCGGTTATTGCTTCAGCAGAGAAGTTCATTGAGAGAGCAGCTGCCATTTTGGATATTAGCGAGTAGTTTGTACTCTGCGGACATAATACCTGATTTGTAGCAGGCCTGATTGGTATGGTGTCCCTGGAATTGGGTGAGGGTTTGTTCACCTAAATAGCTCTTTGACCAGTTTTTGACGCTCTATTTCAAGGTAATCAGCAATCTCATTCACGATACTGCTCAGAGTGCCGACTCTGAGAGGTTTATGCCTGGGAATGGTGATGTTATGTTATGTTCAAAGCCTTTAGAGGTGGATGTGAGCCGCATATGGCTACCGGTCTGGCGAGTTATCTTATAGCCGTACTTGCCCAGGAGGGCAGCGAGTTCCTCACCGCCCATATCCCTGGGGAGCTTCATACGGCGATTACCTCGTCTTTTACCATGTGTAGGCGGATGAGCCGGGGCATCTCTTCGGCCTCAAAATGGCATTGTATGGCATCCTGCACCATCTTTTTCAGTTCTGCAAAGGAATCGGCTTCGGTAAAGATGTTATGTCCGAGTGCCCTGGCGGTATAACCGCCTTCAGGGGCTTCCTCTACCAGAAAGATTATCTCCTTTTCCATATCTCTCCTGGGCAGGGCTCAGTTCCTTAACCCTGACCCTGCCGGCCATTAATAAGTGTAGCATAGTCTTGAACAGGATTTGAAGCGATAGATACCAGTTCGATAAGAATCAATCTATACCAGCTGTGGTATTCTGGGGAAATAATACCTGATTTGTAGTAGGCCTGATTGGTACGGTGTCCCTGGAATTCGGAATTGTCGGCTATTTCTCCTCTATGGTTATTCGTATCATGACATCACCCTGCTCAATTCTTTCCAGCACATCCATTCCCTCTACTAGCTGACCGAATACCGAGTGGTGCCCATCGAGGTGGTGCTGCGGGGTATAGGTGATGAAAAACTGGGAGCCATTGGTATTGGGGCCGGAATTAGCCATTGATAGTGCACCGGCAACATGGGTATGCTCGGTGATTTCATCATCAAATTGGTAACCAGGGCCACCGGTCCCGTCACCAATAGGGCATCCGCCCTGAACCACGAATCCGGGTACAACGCGGTGGAAGGTAAGGCCATCATAGAAGCCCTCGCGTGCGAGGGACACAAAGTTGTTGACTGTCATCGGTACATCACTGGCAAACAGCTCCAGCACCAGATTTCCCTTTTCCGTTTCAATGGTGGCAGTGTATTGTTTTTCAGGCATTGTAGTTATTACAACTACGATGATGATGACGGCAATAGCCACAGCTAACCCGATTAGCAACTTCTTCTTTGCCGACCCCATCCCCGTTTGTTTTGCTTTCGGTTTTTTGCCTCGAACCGAGTGCTGGCCGGTATCTTTTCGTGACATCCTTCTGGATCCTCCTGACATGGCTTTTCCTTCCCTGTTCAATATACCATAAGCCAACTAGTGGGTGCAGTCCAATTATTCCGGGGGCATAATACCTGATTTGTAGCAGGTCTAATCCTTCACCTTGTGAAGGATGGTGTCCCTGGAATTCAAAGAAAAAGGGGGTACAGAGGGAGAGGTTGACGAATAGTGCTAAAATAAGTAGAAAGAAAGTTAAGGTTAATCAATGCCACAGTGGCAGGAATTAAGTCCATTAGAGTGGGTAGGTGTTGGGATAGTAGCATACCACTTAGTCATCACTATCCTCTGGATCATCTTTAAAATCGTCTGGGGAAGAAGAGTAGCTCCATGGTGGTTGTTTATTGGCTATAGTGGCTTTATCCTCATTTTCTGGCCATTCACTGAGATATTCCGAAACCCCAGGTGGCGGAGAAAGTGGCTGCAGCGGGCTGGTGTTAAGGAAGGAGATGTGGTCTTGGATGAAGGATTTGGTATGGGGACTTCTTCAATTGCCGCCGCCCGCCTGGTGGGACCAAGGGGTAAAGTCTACGCTCTGGATAATGAACCGCTCCATGTGGTAATCCTCTGGCTGAGAGCAAAAATGAGGCTCTTGAAAAACTTGAAGGTCTTCCTGTCAAGCGCCGATTCTACTCGCCTACCCGATGACAGTGTTGACGTCGTCTATATCTCTGACGCCTTTCATGAGTTTCCCAAGGAACGTACTCTAGACGAGTTACACCGCGTTCTGAAACCCGGCGGCATCTTGGCCATATGGGAAGAACATGAGAAGAAGGCTGTTACCAAGACCTTAAAACAGGCTAGCGAGCGTGGTTTGTTCTCCTTTGTTGAGCAGGAAAAGGGATTCTATAAGCTGCAGAGAATTTGAAGGACTTGGGGTGTTCTGGGACATAATACCTGATTTGTAGTAGGCCTGATTGGTGCGGTGTCCCCGGAATTCGCGTCCTATCGGCGTGTCATTGCTAGGTCCCCGGCCACTCCTGTCATTCTGGGGATATATGCAAAAAAAGTTGTTATTTGGATGCTAATAAGATCCTCCATGAGACCGTCAAGACCACCGTTGTTTCCCTTTCCGGGATGATTCGTTTTGCAAAAATGGCTATTTTTTTCGGGAGTTCAGCAGGCCTTTTTCATACGTAAGGCGACTACCTCCGGAAGATTCAGTTGTTAAAGTACGTACGATTCGTTTCGTCGGTTTGCCCTTTATATTTGCGAGCCGTGGGGGCTGGCGGACTGACGCATGGAGGCAATTTCCAAAAGATTCTCGACAACAGTTTTCAGGTAGTTGCGGTCGGTCGGGTCCAACCGGTAATTTGCAGAATACCATTTTACAAGTAATCTGGAGGCTTCTCTGATTACGCGGCGGTTACCGGGGTCGTACTGAAGAGAAGACTGTAACTTGACGCGAATGAACGCTATTTCAGGGTCAACGCCTTCCAGATTCGTAATGTTCCACAGTTGGGATGTTTCGGCAGGGCTAAGGGTACCGGAATAGAAGCCATGTTTGCAGGCATTCCGGTTGCCTTTCTGGCCACCGCGCTTCCTTTTAATCTGTGTTTGGTTTGCAGTCAGGTTTTGAGAAACCTCACCCGCGGGATTTGATTTATCAGGGTAACACACGAGTTCTAAGCAGACATTAACATGAATTCTTTATTCGAACAAGGGGAAAATGTCGCTTCGAGGGACTAAGGGCACCCCAAAATGAGTGAATGAAGCATTACTTCGAGTAGTATTCTGGGGACATAATACCTGATTTGTAGCAGGCCTGGTCCTTCACCTTGTGAAGGATGGTGTCCCTGGAATTCGCATGCGCCGGCATCTAAATCTCTCTAACAAGACCAGGATAATGAGCGCGGAGCCATTGCTCAACATCATCGCGGAGTTGTTTCGCCAGTGCTATCATTTCTTCGGCTTCTTGTTCAGTGACCAGCCCGGCTCTTTCATAGTCGCTAATATTACGTTTTTCACGGAACTTGTCCAATTGCTTAATCGCAGCGGCGTCTGTTTTTATGGTGAATGCCAGTGATTGTAGAACAAGATAATGCTGCCCCTCTTTCCGTGCGCGGTAGCCAACAGCTGCCAGTGCTGCCTTAGCAGCTTGAACAGCCGCATTGTGCGCAATGCTCAATCGCCAATCCGGACCGAGTGCAATTATCTCTACCTTTTCCAGGTCACGGTCGCAGATAT
>Ga0307431_1000106_pt1 | contig 69127 bp, 60 predicted proteins | sample SalMarWE160170MG_FD_202155 | JGI IMG/M metagenome (GOLD analysis project Ga0307431, IMG submission 202155) | Salt marsh sediment microbial communities from the Plum Island Ecosystem LTER, Massachusetts, United States - WE1603-170 | ecosystem: Environmental > Aquatic > Marine > Intertidal zone >...
ATAGATATTATTAACGCTGCCAGAAGCAGAAGGAGTACCCGAAACCCCAAAGTGAGTGGTATCAGTAACTGAAGAGATATCATAAAAGGTGCCAGCCAATTCGGCTCGGCAGCCAGCCTTTACCTTTTCAGACATGGCGGCATTTAAAGTAACGGCTGAACCCGAGGCCGTGTAGGTAGTGGCTGAACCCTTTAATTCTTCTTGTTGAAAATCGGATTCGTCAGCTTCATCAAAGTCAAGAGAGTTATCAGAAGTAGGAGGTGATGCGTAAGGATTAAAAGTAAATTGACTCAATTCGTAATTCGAGGCATCAGTATAGAGACCATACATTTTAATTGTGCCTGACCCTAAGTAAAGATCTTTCCAGAGGTTAGCGGCTGAACCTAAATCATAAGTGTCAGTGGTTGAAGGAAGAATATTGCCTGCTACCGTCAATTTAGCAATTGGTGTTGTAGTCCCGATGCCGACGTTGCCGTGCTCGACAATCAAGCCATAGTTGTTGGTGGAATTCTGGGCTGAAAAGTAACCAGCAATGTTGGTGGAACTTCCTCCGCCAGCGCCACTCAAAGCAGAATAAACTCCATATCTAGTAGTGTCAGCCGCTCCTGAAGCCGTAAGATTTAAAAGTTTGCCAGCAAAAGCTGTGGAAGTGGAATCAATAACTAAACCTGAGCCACTGGAAAGAGTATCAAGTGACATTGCCAAGCCAGTGCCTGTGGTTATTGAATCACCGACTAAATCAACAATTTTTCCGCTCCCTGATTGGGTAACGGTGAGGGCGGTGGAAGAGGAAGCTCCTTTAATATTAAAAAGATATTCTTCGGTGGCACCAGATCCTGTTCTGTTGCCGTATTTTACTGTTCCGGTACCAGAATCGTTAAAAGAACCTGTGCCAAAGCCGTCATCATAGAGGTCATTGTTGGCGACTATATTCTTGTCGCAGTCGGCATCAGCTATGTTGATGCCATATCGAGGTTTATTGGCTAAAGAGCCTGATCTACAGGTATTGCCTTGGATGTTGTTGTAGTCTGAGCTATATACGTAAATATCATCATAGTCATTGTCGGAAGTTTGGGAATTTTCAGTCAAAGTATTGCCAGCAATGGTGTTGTCGTTAGAAGAGAGCGTCAGATAAATACCATGAAGGCCGTTGCCCTGGCAGGCATTATCAGTGATGGTGTTCCCCGTTGATGAATCATCTAGGAAAATGCCTACCTGACTGTTGTCTTGACAAGTATTTCCGTCGACAGTGTTGCCCGATGATGAACCTATCCATATACCCTGCCCGCCGTTGTCTCGGCAAGTATTTCCATCGACAGTGTTATCATGTGATGATGAATCTATAGAAATGCCGTTGTAATCAATATTGGCATAACAGGTATTACCAATGATGGTGTTGTTCGTTGACGAACCTAGATAAATACCGTTGTTTTTATTGCCTGAACAGGTGTTACCAGTGATGGTGTTGTCCGATGCTGTATCTAGACCAATGCCTTGGCCGCTGACAGTGCCATAGCACATATTGCTGACGATGGTGTTACCCTGTGCGGAATATAGTTGAATGCCATAGTAGCCATTATTCTCGCAGGTATTACCTTTAACAATGTTACCATTTGATGATTTTAGATAAATGCCGCGGTAACCATTATCCTCGCAGATACAATCAGAGATGTTATTGTAGTCTGAATTCACCAGTATGATGCCACCACGGTACGTGCCTGATTGATGGCCAGTTGAATAGACATTCTCGATGGAACTATAGTCCACATACTCAAGGTAGATGCCAATATCGCTTACGCTACTTGCGCCTCCATCTATCTGCAGGTCAGTGATAACTATGCCTGTTTTTTCGGTACCAGAAGAACCAACAGCGCTGAGAAAAACAAGGTCGGCAGTGGAAGTAGTCAGAATAGTATTCCTGCCGTTTCCTCTGAGGGTTTGGTTAGTGTCAAGGTCAATGGTATCTGCAAGATTGTAAGTTCCGTCAAGCAGACGGACCTCGCCGCCAGTTGAGGGCAAAGCATCAATAGCTAACTGGATTTCCACGTGGTCGTTGGTCCCGTCACAGACATAATCTGCTTTTTCTTTGTTCTGAGAATCATTAGCCGCCACAATTTTTGTCACCACTGTTCTATCTGCCTGCCATTTACCATTGGCATAAACGTAGGCCTGATAAAGGTCGGTGTGATAGAACATCTGGCCTTCAACAGGTGAACCGGGGAAAGAAGTACCGGAATCCATTTGGATGGCTTCTTTGGCTACAAAGGCAGCCGGTACCGCTCCCAAAACTTTTCTCGGTATCATTTCTGAATCTGAGCCAACGGTTACTCCCAAATAAAGAGTTTGATTAAAATCAAGCGAACTCAGGCTGGTTATTGTTCCCAACATTACTGAAAAAAGTCCACTTTTAACATAAATTCGATTTGTGGCGTCTTCTCCGTCAACCCAATCTGAGTAAGTATCGTAAACACAAACATAATTATTTGTCGTATCTACCGATTTAATTACCGCACTCTCTTTTTTGTCTATGTTCCAGAGATACTGATCCGCAGCCAAAGTACCCTCGTTAGTCTCATTTGTATAAGCTACTTTGTCATCTCCGCCACAGTTAACCGCATCATCCTCAGTAAAATCAATGTTGGTATCAGTCCAGAGGGCATCTGAAGTCCAACTTTCTGTCCAAATGACAGAACCGCCGCCCGCTACTGTATAGAGGTTGAAAACTATATCATAAGCCCCATCACCAACCGTTACATTACTTGAATCGGTTAGTTTTCCCTGATAGTTAATCCCTTCATTAAAAGTAGCTTGGGCAATGGCAAAAGCAGTGAGTAGTATCACGGCTGTTATACATATATATATAAGTAGCTTGAGCTTAGAGCTCATATTCTATTTTTGTTTTTTTCTTTTTGATTTTGTTTTTTAATTTCCTAATAAAGTATGCTATCGCTCCCAGAATTAATAAACCTATTAAGATATAGAGCCAGTTTTTGCATTGCCTGTACCAAGGAATTTTTAGAGTTATAACCTCTATCTCTTTAGTGATGAGCTCGCCGGGGATGCCCCTTAAAGTTTGGTTTTTAAAATCAAGGACGTTAATAGTTAGGGGGTAATCTCCGGCATCGGGTGGCATTAAGGTTGCCAGATATTTTATTTTCTCTTTATCTATTCGCAAAAGGAATGAAAATATTTTCTCTCCTCTTTTCAAAGTTATCATTATTGTTTTTAAAACTTCAGGAACCTTCTTATAATCAATGGAAATGGTTAGAGGAATTTCGGTTTTTGCTTCTATCCTTTTTCCATCAATTAAAGGAAGCTTCTTACCTTCCTGCCAGAAATCAAAATCTTCTAAGGTCAGCTTTTCGATCTCTGGGGGCACTATCTCCGGCGGAACAACCGGGGGAACAACCGGTGGTATTACCGGTGGCACTTCCGGAGGATACGGGATAGCTGAAGTAATAGCTCCCGAAGAATAGTTTCCTGTATAATCTGAGGCAAAGGCAGTATAATAATATCTAACTCCGTTAGTTAAATCTATATCTACAAAGAAAGTTCCTTTGTCATTGTAGACCATCTCTCCTTCCCAGGGATTCTCTGGATAAAATTTCTCGCTCCTCATTATTTTGACTGTTTTGAAATCAGGATCGGGTGGATTTTGCCAAGTTAAAGTTATTTGTTCGTCACCAGCTACTGCTTCAAAATTGCTAACATTAGCTGGTGGAGTGATATCCGGAGGGGTTAAAGTAGTAAATTTCTGATCAGTAGTTTCTGACTCATTTCGATTAGTGTCTCGGCAAGTTATTTTGAAATGATAAGTGGTTTCTGGCAAAAGTTTGGTCAACTTAGTAGAATGTTTCCAGTAAAAGGCGGTCTCAGAAATAACTTCTTCTTTGTACTCTTGAGTTTTGCCCCAAAAAAGTTGGCAAAGAGCTTGTTCGTTTGTATCCCAGGAAATTTTGGTTGAATTTAAAGTGATTTCGGAAATTAAAAGATTATAAATCACTGGTGGAGTGGTATCAGGAATGAAAACTGCTCCTGGTGGCGCTGGCGGTGGACAATCTAAGGGACAATTACTTGAATCTTCTCCCAAGGCTGGTTCACAAATTCCATTATTGTTACAAACTGGGGTAACATTTAAATTAACACCAGTAGTATCAGTAACGCTAAAAACCAGATTAATTGGATTGAAAAGAGCAATTATTATAAATATTATTGAAATCTTTTTGGAATCCATCAAAATTCATTTCTTTTAAAAATTTTAATTTGCGGCGGCGGTTGCTGTAACTGTGGCTGTATAATTTCCTGGTGTTTGAAATCCATTGGATTTTATCTGAGCTCGATATTTTACATAAGTGTCAGTTCCTGAAGGATGGTTAGATGAAGAAGATTGAGCAATTTGAATTTTTGTACTCTCTTCAAAACCATCCCAACACTGATTCTCATCAGCCGTCCCGGCCAAATTACAAGTTGTGCCACTATACTGATATTTTGTAATTGCATCTGTTCCCCAGGGAGTAAAACCAAATTCAGAATTAACTGTCCCTATTGACCAATCATAATCGGGAGTAGGTGGATTAGCTTCGGTGTAATCGGGGAATTCAGCCGAACCAGATTTTAGGGCCGGTAAAGTAGAAGTATTTAATTTCAAGTTATAACCAGCTAAGTTATCAGTTTTTACATTAATGGTAGCTGTTCCATTAGAGGTTCCTCCAGTAATTGCTTGAAGGTCGGGAGTCATGTTGACATTTGCCGGTGCAGAAATAGATATGTAAACTTCCTGCATTTGTTGATATCCTGCTTTTAATTTATAAGAGGCACTGGCTGATTCATCAGAAGCAATCTCGCCAATTGTTTCTTCCATCCGATAACTGGTTGAACTTTGCCGAACTCCACCAACATTAATTGAATCTGACTGAATGCGATAATTATCGCTGGACATTACATAGGCATTAACAGAACAAGAAATGGCTAATAAAGATAAGATTGTAATAAGGGGAAGAATTTTTTTCATTAATAATTGAGAATTAGGAATAAAATTAACTGTGAATAAAGTGTAAATAACTGGTTGAAAAAAATTTGACAAAAATTTTTAGATAAAAGATACTTAAAAGTGAAGGCTCTAAAAAAATCTCCCTTCGGGGTTCTTTGAACTTCGAATTTTTGCAAGGTGGGCTAGATTTTACGGAGCCTTCTTTTTTGTGGGTTAGATTTTTTAAGGAGCCTTTTGGGTCTTTCTTCTTATTTCAAAATGGCTAACTATCCAGAAGAAGAACCAGATAACCAAGAATAAAGTAATTAAACCAGCTAAAATAATTTTCCAAGGGATTACCCAAAATTCTGTTGCTTTTTGGTCAATAATATCTTGATAACCGCGGTTAACAGAAGCTAAAGCCGTGTACCTGCCAAAAAGCAATTCCTTATCCCATTTAATTTCTCTTAACCTTACTGAATCAGGTATAGCAAAATAAGGGTCAATTTCTACTTCACCTATTTTCTTTCCTAAAAGATTTTTTATCTCAATTACTCCATAGGGAGCTAAGTGGACATTCCCATTATTCTCAAAAAGCAATTTAAAGTTAATTGGTCCTTGCTCGAAATATTTTTTCAGATCTTTAGTTTCAAAACTTTTCAAGGAACCATCTTCAATCACTTCTCCTTTCACCCTGACAAAGAAAAGACAACCTACTCGGGAAATTATACCAACTATTGGTTTCGCCTCCTCTTTTTCTGCTTCGGCCTCAATTTTGGGAGGCAGGGCTGAGGCAAAAACCACTCCATATCTTCCACCCGGCTCAGAATCTTGAGGAACAGCAATTTCAACTGGCAAAGATATTCTTTGACCATGTTCTAAGGTGAACTTTTCCACTTCTAGACGCAAATAATCTTTTAGTGAATAAGGTCCTTTTTCTTCACCCATAAAAATCGTGCCTTCTTTTGGGTCTCTCGAACCCTTAAAATCTTCGATATTGACTAAAAAATCAATCGTTCTACCGGTTCGGTTGGTAAAATAAATCGTGCTGGTAGTTTTTTCTCCAGGTTCCAACCAAACTTCAATCTTGCCCGGCCCCAAGACAATATCACCTTCTACGGCTGTACCGGGAAGAGTTTCAATTTCATAAGCAAAAACATTCTTCGCACCCATACTGAAAATTACTCCTAAAACTATGGTTCCTAAAACAGTAAAGAAAAATATCTTTCTCATAAATTTAATCTTAAAATTGAAAATTCAAAATTATGGTCCAACCGTAGCTGTGGCTGTGATAGTCGCAGTATAAGCTCCTGGTTCAAGAAAATTTGAACCCCCGGCTTCGGCTTTAAGGCCAAAATTAACTGCGTCTCCAGCGGGGTCTGTTGCCGCATTCGAACTGGATACTTTTGTCGCTGGGGTAGTTGGAACTGCATCCCAGCAATGATCATCAGTGGGTGTTGTCCCTACGTCACAGGGACTCGCTCCGGCGTCGCAATACTTCTGCAAAGTATCCTCGCTAGTAGCTTTAATATTAAAGCCGAATTCTTCAAGTCCGCTTCCTACGGTTGACCAAGTATAATCTAAAGGAGTGCTTGGAGTAATATCGTCAAATTGGTTATTCTCGCCACCAGCCCCTGTCTTTAGCACTGTATCTTTTTTTATTGTGAGATTCCAACCTGTGCTATCAGGAGTTTCAACAGTACAAGTAAAGTCCCCAGTCAAAGAACCTCCGGAAATAGCATTAATCGGACCACCGGTAGTCATATCGCAAGCGGCATCGCAATCAACAGTAATTTCACTAGTTACTGTTAGGGAAACAGCAGTTGTATCTTCTACTGCCCTTGCTAACTCCGGCTCAAAAAGCATATAACTCCCCATAACCAATAAACCAATAATTGTAACCAAGCTAATTGTTTGTTTCATAGTTTTAATGTTTAATTTTTTATTTTTTATGTTTAATCTTTAATTTTTTAACTGCCCCCTCCCACGGAAATTTTCCTAACTCGACCTTTAGGGACATTTTTTTCTTTTTTATTTTTAATTTTGGATTGGTACCATTATATAAAGATATCTTTCTCCCTCTCCTTCTTTAAAAACTGGAATAATAATTCCTGAAGTTTTATCTTCTGGTTCTACCCTTACTTCATCAGAAAAACTTTCTTTTATTTTTTCCTTTACTTCCTCATCTTTTCCAGTCGAAGGAATAACAACCAGACCTTCTTTAGTAGATTCTGGAAATAATCTTTCTTTAACTATTTTTTCTGATTTTTTAAAAAGTTGGCTGATGGTTTTAAATCCCTGATTAATTTTCCTTTCAAGAAAATCATTGGCAGTAAAGTAACCCATAACTATTTTTTGAGAAATTGGTTTTAGATTTTCTCCTAACCAAGAAAAATAATCTTTTAAATTTTTTCCCATTACTTCCTTAGCCCCTGCCATTTCTAAAACATTAGAAAAACTCGTTCCACAATCAGCAAAAAAACTATTTGTATTTTCATTAAATTCTGTTAAGTAAGGATTAAAAGTTTCAAAAACAATTGTGAAAGAATCTTTTCCAAAAATAAAACTGGTTGTTAACAAAACAAAAATTAAAACAGTTATGAAAATAAATCTTGGCTGATAAATTTGGAGAAATTCTTTGAAAGAAAATGGAGCCGAAGGTTCGACTGGCAAATTTTTCGGAGGAGAAACAAGTTTTTGAAAATGATTTTTATTATTGTTGTTATACTCTTCAACTTTTTCCAAATATTCTTTAAGCCATTCTTTTTTAGTCACCCAATTTCGGCCAAATTTCACTGCCTTTAATTTTCCTTGTCGGGCTCGCAATGACAAATACTCCTGCGAATATTCATAATGTTTCGCGGCTTCTTGTAAAGAAATATAAATTGATTCTTCGCTGTCCATTAATTTTTTGCTGTTAATAAAGCCTGAATTAGAAACCTGATAAAGTTTCAAAAATAATTAAAATCTTATCCAGAGGATCCAAATAAAAATCGCCTATGCTCGACCTTAGGAAGGATTTCTGCGGGTCCTCTTTTTTGTACCCCCTTGGCATATACTTTTCAATATCCGATATACTCACAGATTATCTTATTTTCCGATAAACAAAAAGCTTCGTCAAGAGACGAAGCTGTGGATAAGTATCGGGTATCGAATATTAAGACCCGAGCTTAAAATTAAGCCTTAAACACTAAGAGAGCCCCATTAAAAGATCTTCAGGTAAGGGTTAAACAGCTTCCGAAGGACATTGAAAATCTGAACCTGAACAGCGAAGTTTTCCACATTGACAAAAATGTTTCCTAAGTTAAAATAAAAGAAGCTTTATTAATCTTTTATATAGAATAAGGTTAATAAACATTAATAAATTTCCGATTTTATGTCCCGAAAAAGATATCTTACAATTAACGAGGTTGCTAAACTTTTAGGGGTTACTCCCTTAACTTTACGCAATTGGGATAAAAAGGGGGAATTAAAAGCTCTTCGGAATCCTATAAATAATTATCGGATTTATAAGTATGAGGAGATTGAGCTTTTATTGCGTAAAATTGAATCAAAAGGAAAACTCAATTTAGGATAATAACGATAAGCTACCAATTTATTTTTGTTTAAGGATTATTCTTAATGCTTTCTAAAATACCTAAACCGATAAAGGTAGCGATCAAACTTGATCCCCCATAACTAATCAGGGGCAAAGGAATCCCGATTACCGGTACCATTCCGAGATTCATACCGATATGGATAAAAATTTGAGAAATTAAAAGAATACTGAAACCGGCAGCAAAAAGCCGGGGGAAATTGGTTTGGCTAGAGATGGCAATTTTTATAATTCGCCAGATTAAAATTGAAAAAAGGAAAAGCAAAACCGATATCCCAATCAATCCTGTTTCTTCAGCCGTAGCCGCAAAAATAAAATCAGTTTGGGGTTCAGGTAAAAATCCGTATTGAGTTTGGGAACCCTGGCCAATTCCCTGACCAAATATGCCTCCTGAACCGATAGCTATTTTGGCCTGATTCTGGTTCCAAGAAACTCCTAAAGGGTCAATCCCGGGGGTGAGAAAACTTAAAACTCTTTCTTTCTGATAATCCTTTAATAAAAATGACCAGCTTAAAATTAAAATTAAAAGACCACAAAGAACTAAAATTAAAAAATGGCGAAGTTTTATTCCGGAAATAATTAATACTCCTACCCACAAAGCAATTAAAATTAGAACTGAGCCTAAATCCGGCTGGAAAAAAATTAAAATAGCTGGCAAGAAAATATAAGCACCGGAAAGTAAAATGTGTCTGACCCGATACATCTCAATATGGCGCATTGAAAAATATTTTGCTAATAAAATAATTAAAATAATTTTGGTAAATTCTATCGGGTCAAGAGAAACCGGTCCTATCTTATACCAACTTTTAACCCCCCTAATTTCGGGAGCGAAAAAAAATAGGCCGGCCAAACCAAACAAACAAAGGAGATAAAGAATTAAAATCAAATAGGGATTTTCTCTTAATTCTCGCCAGTCAAAAAAACTGAGAATGAACATCAAAAAGAGACCTCCTCCAAAGAAAATAATCTGCTTTTTAAAATTTAAAAAATCCCCCTTGCCAAGGGAGCTACTGTAAATTGACAAAAAGCCAATCCCTACTAATAAAATAGCAGTAATAATTAAAATCCAATCCAGTTTTTTTAGATGATGCCACATAATTACCAAATCTATCGACTTACGAAGTCAATAGATTAAAAAATTCTTTTTCAGAAATCGTTTTCACTCCCAATTCTTTGGCTTTAGCTAGTTTGGTGGAACCCGGTTCTTGGCCAACCACCAGGTAGTCAGTTTGCTTTGAGAGAGAGCTTAAAGGATGACCGCCCTGGAGGCGAATTTTCTTTTCGGCTTCAGTTCTACTCATTAGCTCTAAAGTTCCAGTAATTACAAAGGTGAGTCCTTGTAGCTTTTTACCGACTGTTTCTGGAGGCAAAATTGTCACCCCAGCTTTTGTTAAATCATTAATTAGTTTTTGATTTCTTTTTTGCTGAAACCAATTATATATGCTTTCAGAAACTTTGCCTCCGATATCAGGGATTTTTTCTAGGTCTTGGCAAGAGGCTTTTTTAAATTTATCAATGGAACCTGAATAATTTGCTAAATCAATTGCCGTTTCTTCTCCCACGTGGCGAATTCCTAAACTATAAATAAAACGAGCTAAAGTTATTTTTTTACTCTTTTGAATGGCTTGGACTAAATTTTGAGCTGCTTTTTCGGCAAATCTTTCCAGAGGCAATAAATCTCCTTCTTTTAGTTCAAAAATGTCAGGAGCCCGAGAAATTAAATTTTCATCCATTAATTGGTCAATAATTTTTGGTCCCAATCCTTCAATATCAAAGGCCTTTTTAGAAGTGAGGTGATACAGAAATTCTCTTCTCCGAGCCTGACAATCAGGGTTTTTGCATCGCCAAACCACTTCCTTAGCCTTCCTAACTAATTTTCTCCCACAAACCGGACAAGTTGTTGGCATTTGAAATTTCTTTTCTCTCCCTGTTCTTAATTTTGGCAAAACCTTTATCACCTCGGGAATAACATCCCCGGCCCGGCCAACAATGATGGTATCTCCAATTTTTACTCCCAATCTTTTTATTTCCTCAGTGTTATGTAAGGTGGCTCGGGAAACAGTTACTCCTCCCACCTGGACTGGTTTTAAATAGGCTACCGGAGTAATTGCTCCGGTTCTGCCTACTTGAAGTTTGATGTCTTCGATAATGGTGATAGCCTGCTCGGGAGAGAATTTAAAAGCCCTCATCCCCCGGGGAGATTTTCCGACTACTCCCAATTTATCAAACAAATCATTGTTATTTACTATTACTACTACTCCATCAATCAGATGAGGTAAGATAGCTCTTTCTTTGGCAATTTTCCGCCAGAGTTCAACTGCTTCTTCTAAATTCTTGCAAATTTTGGCATAAGAGTCAGTTTTAAATCCCAAGGCTTTTAAAATTTGATGCTCTTCCGAATGACTTTTTTGACCAAGGTCAGTTACTAAATCATAGGCTAAAAATTCCAGCGGTCGGGAAGCCGCTAATTTTGGGTCAAGTTGTCTAATGGAACCGGCGGCTAAATTCCGTGGATTAGCATAAAGTGGCTCTCCTTTCTTTTTTCTTTCCTGATTAACTTTTTCAAAGGCCTCTTTTCGCATATAAACCTCCCCCCGAATTTCAATCGAATCTTTTAATTCTACGGGATGGCTTCCCATAGAACGGGAAATTTCTAATTTGAGGGGGATGCTTTCAATGGTTTTTAAATTTTGAGTAACATCTTCCCCTACTTTGCCATCCCCCCTAGTGGCACCATATTTTAAAATGCCATCTTCATAAATTAAGGTAATAGCAAAGCCATCGATTTTTAATTCAGCAAAATATTCAATTACCGAGCTTTCGCTCGCTCGGGTTTTTAAATAATCTTCCCAATCTAAAAGTTCTTTTTCTGAAAAAACATCTTCGATCGAAAGCATAGGAACTTCATGTCTTACTTTGACAAATCCTTCTAAGGGCTTTCCAGCCACTCTCTGGGTTGAGGAATCAGGAGTGATAAATTCTGGGAACTTTTGCTCTAATTGATAAAGCTCGTGTTTTAAGGAATCTAAAGCGGCATCAGAAATTTCCTGCCTATTCAAAACATGATACAAGTATCTGTGGTGTGAAATAACCTTTTTCAGTTTCTCAATTCTCTGCCTTGCTTGTTTTTTCGTCATGATTTACCCTGTTAATACTTTATTTCGATTGCTCTTTTTACCTCTTTATAGCTGCCCAGTGATTTTAGACAATAATTTACGGCATCACAATAATCAGGATTATTGGGGTCATTAGAACCAATATTCTCAATTCCTAAAGGGCAAATAGGTCTTTCTTCAGGATTATCAGGGTCTCCAAAAGAACACTTCTCAAATTCAAAATGACAACATTTTGCCTGAGTATCATATTGGGCATCTCCCAAATCAGCATTATCAGACGAATTGGAATGAGTAGGGGTTGGGGAAGCCGGATGTTGATAAAGGTCGTAGACAGCAGCTTCAATTCCGCTATCAGCAGCATAAAAAGCAGTTACTGAATAACCAATCTCTGACATCATCCTCATTTCTTGGATTAAAAGAGCACTGATTCCCAGGCTAATCGCTAAAATCAAACTAGTAATTAAAACTGTAAAAAGTAGTGAAATCCCTTTCTGATTTGAAAATTGAAGTTTAATATGAGACATCGAGGTTTCTTTGAGAAATGGTAGTTTGAATTTTTATTAGGGGCCGGAGTTCAGACCTTTGACCTTTCCCTCCTTTTATTTCTAAAAAGAGAGTTGCTCGGGGTTGGTCAGTATCGGTTTGCGATTCTCCAGAAAGTCTAAATTTTAGTGAAGTTATTTCTAAGTCCTCGGCGGTTAAATAATTTTCAACTCCATCTTTGGATTCTTTTAATCTTGCCTCTCCCAAAAAAAATTCCTGGCATTCTTCTTTATAATTGATAAATTTTAAACCATCTCCCCCCCGAGTAATTTCGTAATTTAATCCGTTTTGAGAAAGACAGGCAGGGGCAGATAGCTCTTTCTTTGCCATTCTTATAGCCCGACTAATGTATTCCAAAGTATAAGAAGTGTTGTCTAAAAGTTTTTGGGAAGCTAGGGCTTTTTGCTGGCCTTTAAGGGAACCAACCAAAAAACCAGCGGGGGCGGCAATTACTATAGTAAAAATACTAATCGCCACTAAAACTTCAATTAGGGTGTAAGATTTATTCATGCTATTTTGTCCAGTTGTATAAATATTCCATACTAGTGATGGAGTGCATTTTCCCTTTTTCTTTCCAGAGGACCTCAACCGAAATTTTCATTTTATCAGCTTCTTCATCTGGGGGGTCATCTAAGTCTACTTTATCGGAAATAGTTATTTTTCTCTTAAAAATTGTGGGGTCACCTAAATCATAATTGTAAAATCCTTGGTCTGGAATTTTTAGAAAGTGAAGATTATAATCATGGTCATAATCACAAGGAGAAGAACATTCGGTTAAACTAAAATCATCGTAATCTACCTCATAATATATTTCTCCTGTTTCTTCTCCTAGGCCTTCATCCCAATCCTTTCCTTTGAGCCAATTGGTATCCCGAATATTTTTAACTGTCTCAATCCCCTCTTGGGCTAGATAAGAAGCGACTAATTTTGATTGAACCACTGAAACCGAAGCAATGGTTTGAGAAATTAAAACAAAGCTTCCCCCAACTGCTAAGGTTAGAACAGTAATGGCTAAAATTACTTCCAATAGGGTAAAACTATTTTTTTTCATGGTTTTTTAGTGTCGATGAGGCCGGCGATGTTAACGGTAACAGTTCTGGTTATGCTTTCATTATCTTTCAGGCAAAGAGTGATTGCGGCTTCATTTCCTCCAGCAATGGTCACCGTAGGGTCAGGAGGAGCAAAAGTTATGGGAAGAAAATCAACTGGAAAAGAATCAACTTGAAGATTTTTTATTTTAATTCCTTCTTCCAAGAAAAGTTCTTCAATCTTTTCTTGTTGAACATTTTCGATACAAGATCCCCCAGTACAATCTGGACATACATATATCCCGCCATCATAAATTTTATTATTGTTGCAATCAGCAAATAGAATATAAGAATTGGGGCCTTCAGTAAAATAAATTCCATATCCTCCTTTGGGAAAAGCATTATAAAAACTTTTGGAAGATATTGCCATTTCCTCAGCTCGCCTCAAATCTTGAGCTAATCTATGGGTTGAGCGCAAAAGAGCCGATTGTTTTTCTCCCCCCCGATAGTTAGCCAAAACAATAGCCGCCAGCAAACCAATAATGAAAATCACTACCGTTATTTCTAATAAGGTGAACCCTAATTTGGAATTTGGAATTTGGAATTTGGAATTTGGAATTTTCACTAGAATAAATTTAAGTACCAATGAATAACATTCTGGCCCCAAAATAAAGCAATGAAGGTGCCTACCACTAAGAATGGGCCAAAAGGCACTTCTGAGCGAAGACTTTTTCTGTGAACTAAAATTAATCCTATTCCCATTATAGCGCCGATAAAAAAAGCTAAAAATAGAGCGACTAAAATATTTGGCCAACCAAGGAATAAACCCATAAAAAAAGCGAGTTTTATATCTCCTACTCCCATCCATTTACCACGGGATACCAAAACTATTGCCAAAAAGAAAGCGGCTGCCCCAAAAGCAGAGTATATAGAATATAGAATATAGTATGTAGAATGTAGTACAAAATATGAATAAAAAATATTATACAAAAAAGTTACTCCAATGGCGGGGTAGATTATTTTATCGGGGATAATATAGTACTTTAAATCATAGACAAAAATAATTATTAAAAAACAACTGATAATTAAAAAATAAAGAAGGGGGAATAAATTCACCGTGGTGAAAATATTCACCAAGAGAAGAAATATGGTGGCGGTAGTAAATTCCACTAAAGGATATTGTAGAGAAATCTTTTGATGACAATAGCGGCATTTTCCTCTTAAAATTAGGAAGCTTAATAAGGGGATTAAATCTTGCCAGCCCAATTTGTGTTTACAATGAGGACAAAAAGAGCGTTTGAATAGAAAACTTTCGCCAGCCTGAAGACGATAGATTATTGAATTCAAAAAAGAACCAATAACTAAACCAAAAATAAAAATTAAAATTTCCATTGATTTATTTTAACATTTTTAAGCCAAATAAAAACCCCATAAGATAGCAGCTTCGCTTATCTCACGGGGTAGTTAAACACCGAGCTTCCAGTCGTGGAAGTGAAGGTGAAGAAGAGGACAAAACCCTCTTCGCCCATCCAAAAATCAGAAACGTTCTTATTTTTATTCTTTAATTAAGGACAATCAGTAATCTCGGTGGTAGGTACAGGAGTAATTTCTTTTGAAACACCAGCTGAATCAACACACCAGGCCTTTGTTGCATCCGTTTCTAATTCAACCCAGGCACAAAAAGCTGCGCTATCAGTATCTTCATTACAAACAACGGCAGGGGTTTCTGCAGCTTTTAATCTATCAATCTCATCACTAATTCTCTTATAATCTCCACTGGCACTTAGGGTACTATCACCCGTCCCTGCACCTGCCTCAGCGCAAACAGTGCCATAATCAAGGTTTTCAACATAGTCCATCTCAGCTAATAGCCTTATTTCAGCCATCATTGATTTGATGGAGGCGTCTTTGGCTTTGGTTCTGGCTCCACCTAAAGAAACTAAAACAATACTGGCTAAAATTCCAATAATGGCTATCACCACTAACAACTCAATCAAGGTAAAACCTTTATGTTTCTTTGTAAATATTTGTAACATTGTTAATTGTTAATTGTTAATTGAAGTTCGACCTTTGGTTTTTAAAAAGATACTCTGATTTTACTTATTTACCAACAACTAACAGTTGAGGAAAGGGTTGTTGGGGGTTTAGTGGTAAGATCAAATTTTGTTCCCTTTTCGCTAGCCGCTATCCAAATATCCTCAGTTTGTAGTTTTACATAAACACAATATTTAGTTGGAATGGTATCGTTCTCTGACCATTTATACATCTGGTCACCAGAATTCGAAGGGTCTTTTGATACCGGGCATAAATAACAAGGGTCGCTATCTTTGTCAATATTTTCAATTGCATTTGCCTTGTCAGCAGTGTCATTGGCCGGATACTGATTAGCCCCTGCACAATTAGAATCATCATAGCATAAATCCATTGCTTTCATAATCTGTTGAATATCAACCTTCCTTCTGGCATCGTTAGCTTGTTTCTTCGGTCTGCCGACAGAAACTAAAATAACTGAAATCAAAAGACCAACAATAGCCAAAACCACCAGAAGTTCAATTAAAGTAAGTCCCTGTTTTTTAGTAAAAAATCCTAGCATACTATTATAGTATAACACATTTCAGCCAAGAGAAAACTGTGGAAAACTTAAAAGGCAACCATCTGATAGATGGGAACCAAAATTGAGAGCATTAATCCAGCCACAATCACTCCTAAAAAAATAATTAAGGCTGGCTCCAAAATACTTAAAAGATTATCAATAGTCCGGTCTATTTCTTTTTTGTAAAAATTTACTATATTCATCAGAGTACTATCTAAAGTACCAGTTTTTTCTCCCACTAAGATCATTTGAACAAAGACTGGGGGAAAAACTTCCGGGGACTGGACAAGAACTGAGGAAATTGGCTCCCCTTTTCTAACTTTATCTCTGGCTTCAAAAATAACTTCTTTATAGGAGATGTTACCAATAATTTCTCCCACTGTTTGGAGGGCTGAAGTAATGGGTAGACCTCCCGAAATTAAAGTGGAAAGGTTTTCAGCAAAACGAGCAAGATTAATCATTTTTAAGAAAGGGCCTACTACTGGAAGTTTAAGAAAGGTTTTATCAAAAAATTTTTTTCCCTTCTTGGTCTGATAATACCTAAATCCGGCCAATATCAAAATAACAATTCCTAAAATTATTAGCCAACCCCACTGCCTTAAAAAAACGGACAAACCGATGACTATTTTAGTAACGGTGGGAAGCTCCTGGTTGGTTTCTGTCAAAACCCCACTTAAATTGGGAATAACAAAAAAAATCATTAGGGCCAAAACTAAGAAAACCACAAAAATAATCAAAGAAGGATACATTAAAGCTCCCTTCATTTTGGCAGTAAGATGATATTCTCTTTCTAAATGCCCAGCTAGGTATTCTAAAGATTCAGAAAGGGTACCTGAAACTTCCCCAGCCTTGACCATGGCAATATAGAAAGAGGAGAAAATTTCAGGATGTCGAAACAGGGCCCCAGAAAAAGAGGTTCCCCCTTCTACTTCTTCAGATAATTCTAAAATCTTTTCTTTGAATCCCGGGTCTCGGGTTTGGACAGAGAGCACTCTTAAAGCCTCTACTAGAGGAATCTTAGATTTAAACATTATTGACAGCTGCCTAGAAAACAAAACAATATCTTTCCGGGAAACTCTCTCAAAAATTTTTATTCTCTTAGCATAAAGAGGGGGAGCGGCTACTTCTTCCAAAATAGTGACATATAATCCATGCTTTCTTAAAAGAGTGGTTGCCGCTTCTCGGGAAGAAGCCTCAATAATGCCTGTCTGGGTTTCTCCTTTTTTAGTTCGGGCCTGATAATTATATTTCATTTAAGGGTGGCGGGTGGGGCTGTGGCAGTTAATTATATTTCATTATCGGACGAGCATTTTTAATTCAGCTGGATTTAAAGAGTAATTTAAAGCATTTTCTAAAGAAATTTCTTTCATTTTAACTAAATTAGCCAGAGACCTGTTTAAGGAAATCATACCCATCTCAGCTGAAGTTTCAATCACTAAGGGTAATTCATGAATTTTATTTTCCCGAATTAAATTAGCGGTAGCTGGGGTAGAAATCATTACTTCAGCAGCCGGAATTAAACCTCCCTTGATCCGAGGAATCAATCTCTGAGAAACTATTCCTAAAAGAGAACCTGATAGTTGAGCTCTGATTTGGCTTTGCTGAGCCGGAGGGAAACTATCAACAATCCGATGAATAGATTGGGCAGCGGAGTTAGTATGCAAAGTAGCAAAAACCAGATGGCCGGTTTCAGCAGCGGTGATGGCAGTAGCGATGGTCTCGAGGTCTCTCATTTCTCCAACCATAATCACATCTGGATCCTGACGAAAGGTTGACCTTAGAGCTCGGGCAAAACTTAAAGTATCTTGATAAACCTCTCTTTGATCAACAATCGCTCGGTCATCTTCGAAAACATACTCAATAGGGTCTTCAATGGTAATGATGTGGTCAGTTCGGGTATGATTTATTTCATCGATTAAAGCGGCCAAAGTAGTACTCTTTCCATGAGAAGAAGGACCAGCAATTAAGAGAAATCCTTGAGTAGCCTGAGTAAATTGGCGTAAAATTGGAGGGAGATTTAATTCCTCAATAGTTCTAATTTTAGCCGGGATCAATCGTAAGGAACAAGAAACCTCCTCTCTTTGGAAAAAAACATTAACTCTAAACCGAGCACATAACGCTTTATGTGCTTCGGTAAAGCGGGCTCGCTCTTCAAAACTGTAAGAAAAATCAACTTCTTTTTTTCTAAGGAATTTTTGGAAAAGGTCTTCACCTAATAGCGCCCCAGCTAGACCTTGAGTATCTTTTGAAGATAATTTTTTCTTTTTCAAAAGGGGGACTAATCTACCAGCTATCCTCAGCACCGGAGGGTGGCCAACTGAAAGATGTAAATCAGAGGCCTGCTCTTTAACAGTTAGAGAGAGAAGTTCTTTGAGTTGTTTTTTATAATTATTAGTCATAAGTTATTTTAAGACTTCTTTTATCTCATCCACTACTTGACTTGGGGTATAATGAGCTTTAATTAAATATTTTGTTGCTCCAAGTTTTAATCCTTTTTCTACTTCTCCTTTCTGGCCAAGATTGGAGAGAACAACAATTTTTAAATCTTTCAGATTTTTGATTTTTCTTAGAATCTCCCAGCCGTCAATCTGGGGTAAAACAATATCTAAAACCAGAAGGTCAAATTTCTCTTCATTTAATTTTCTTAAACCTTCTTCCCCATCGCTGGCTACTTCAACGCTAAAACCGGCCTCTTTGAATTTAGTGGTATAAATATCAATTAAAAATGGGTCGTCTTCAACTAATAGAATATATCTCATGCTATTTTTCCTCCGCCACCCTCAATACTTCCTCTATCGTAGTCACTCCGTTGAGCACCTTCATGATGCCGTCTTGTTTCATAGTAATCATCCCCTGCCTTTCAACCTCTTTAATAATTTCTCTCTCTGAGGGTTCTTTTAAAATTATATCAGAAAGTTGATCAGTCATCGACAAAATTTCAAAGAGGCCGATCCTGCCAGTAAAACCTTTATTGTTACATTTTCGACAGCCGGTAGCTTCAAAAATATAAAGGGGTTTGGGTATTTTAAAATTCTTTTTAGTTTGGGGAGGAAAATTGCCAATTTCTTTTAAGATTAAATCTTTAATTTCTTTTTTTGGCTTTATCTTTTTTTTGCAGTTATCACATAATCTTCTAACCAATCTTTGGGCAATAACAATGCTTAAAGTGGGGGGTATTAAATAGGGCTGAATTCCCAAATCAAGCAAGCGGGGAATTACTCCTATAGCATTGGAAGTATGGATGGTAGATAAAACAATATGGCCAGTTAAAGCGGCATGGGTAGCTAAAGAAGCGGTTTCGGAATCTCGAATCTCTCCAACCATAATAATATCTGGATCCTGCCTAACGATGTGGCGAAGGCCAACAGCAAAATCATAGCCAATTTCTGGTCTAACCTGAGACTGATTAATTCCTTCAATAAAATATTCTACCGGGTCTTCCAAGGTAACAATATTTACTCCTTCCTTGTTAAATTGTTGCAAAATAGCATACAAAGTGGTAGTTTTTCCGCAACCAGTGGGACCGGAAGCCAAAATTAAACCGTAAGGGCTTTTAATTGCCCATTTAACTGCTCCCAGATTTCTTTTTTCCAGTCCTAGTTCTCCAAAAGTCTTTAAGCCAATGGTGGAGTCAAGAACCCTGATAGCCACTTTTTCTCCCAGAGTAGTGGGAAAAGTAGAAACTCGAAAATCAATGCTTCCCCCGTTGATTTTAGTCGAGAATCGACCATCCTGGGGAATTCTGGTCTCATCGATTTTTAAATTAGAAAGGATTTTAATTCTGGCCACCACGGCCGGATGGGTTCTCAGAGGTAAAAAAATTGAAGAATGTAAAATTCCCAATAATCTGAACCTGATTCTCAATTTTTCTCGGGTGGGCTCAATATGGATGTCAGAGGCTTTTCCTTCCACGGCATGTCTCAAAATGACGGCGACAATTTTAGTAATCGGAGCTTCCTCAGCCAGCCTTTCGAATTCAGCGGCTGTTCTTGGCTTAACCTCAACTTTCTTTTCCTTGAGTTCTACCTCTAATTCTTCTAAAGCCCTTCCTACTTCCTTTCTTAAAGTCCGATACTGTTTTAAAAGATTACTAAAGGTAGTAAGGGTAATTAGAAAAACTCGATAAGTAAAGAGGCCCTGACGGCCCAAAAACTTCAAAGCTTCTTGAGCTTTCAAATCTTCAGGATAAACCATTCCTACCTCCAGAATTTTGTCTCTTCTTACCAGTGGGATCATTTTATAATGTTTAGCGGTTTCTTCTGGAATCATCCCTAAAGTTTCCAAAGGAACTCCACTGGCAACTATTTCTTTTAATGGTATTTTTAAATTTTTACTTTTTAAATTAAATAAAAAACTTTCATCACAAAGCCTCTTTTCTAAAATTACCTCTTCTTCTCGCTTCTTAGTTTCCCTAATTTCAAATTCTAAAGTAGTAGCTTTTCCTTTATCTAATATTCCTTTTTTTATTAACTGCTGAATCAATGTCATATTAGTATGGCGCAAATGGGTTTTCTCGGCCAATTTCGATTCCTACTTCAATCGGCTCAATTTCCTCAAAAGGCTGGAGTCCTTTGAGAATGGGGCTTTCTAGAATTTCAAAATCTATTTCTACTTTTTTACTAGGTTTGATAATTTCTTCTGGAAAAATTGGTTTCTCTTTGACAAAAAAACCTCGCCAGATAACCAGAACAATAACGAAAAGGATTATTCCTAGAATTAAAATGAAACGTTTTTGAATTTTTCTTTTTTCTAAAAAAGTTATGGCCACGGAATTATTAAATTAATATGAATAAACTTTAATTCTTAGATTGAAGTCAACTGGGCCTGCTTCTTCCAAGGTGGAAAAAGAAATACTTTCTAACTCAATCATCCTGGCTGTCTTTTCCAAAGTCGAAAGGAAATTTTTAAAGGAGGGGTAAGAACCAACAACTGTTAGATTAATTCCCGTCTCTCGAATTTCCGGACTCCAACCTTCCTTGACTAATTCTTCTTTGAGGGGACTGGGCAAAGTGGGAACTATCTTCTTTAAAATTAAACCATTTTGAGAAGCGGCGGTTTGGAGAAAATTAAATAAGGCAGGCAATCCAGGCTCGGCGGCCAGAGCAGAATTGATTTTGGAAAGACTTTCTTCATATTTTTTTAGTTCTTCTGAGATATCATCAAGATTCGAAAAATATTCTTTTTCAGATTGGAGTTCGGCTTCTTTTTCTTTAATCTTTGATTGAAGTAAATTCAGATTTTGATATTTAGGAAAGACCACTGCTATTCCTAGAGCTGCTAGTAAAATAAGGCCAATAATAATAGCGAGGGGGCGAGGCATAGATTACTTAAAAAACTTAGGGTCAAAGGAAAGGGTTAAAGTAAATTTAATTTCTCCTTTTTCCCCTAAGGAAATTTTGGATAGGGTGGCATTTTTAATAAGAGCTTCCTTTTTAAAAATTTGGAGTTGTTGACCCAAATCTGGAAAAGTTTCCGCCCTACCAGAAACTATGGCTAGGGCTTCCCCCGGACTTAAATTAATTTTGGAAAACCAAATTCGGGGATGAGAAGCTTTCTCTAAAAAGCTGAAAGATTTTGAAGAGAGGAGATGGTGGTCAAGTATTAAGGAAAAATCTTTAATTTTTTTCTGATAACTTAAAATTTCTTTTTCCAAGGCAAATTTTTGAGGAGTTTTTTCTTCAGCAATAGTGTCCTCTAAGTTTTGAAGGGCAGTCAAAGATTTTTTTTGAAAGTGGCCCAAAATAAAGTAGCTTAAAACAGCTGCTAAGAGTAAGGCAATTAAAATATAAAATAGAATTTTTAGCCAGAGAGGCAAGGGAGCTGCCTTTCTGGGAATAATTTCGATAGCCATAAATTATTCAAGTCCCCTTAGAGCCATGCCCACGGCTATGGCATAAGAACTTCCCATTTCTTTTAAAGTTTTCTCTAGAATTGGAGGGCAAAAAAGATTAGAAAATGGGTTAGTAATCTCTATTTCCTTTTTAAAATGGTTTTGAAAATATTCTTTCAAACCGGGGAGGAGAGCCGAAGCTCCAGCTAATATAATTTTTTGAATTTCTTTTCCTTCGATTTGATAAAAATTCTGAGAAATTTTCTCAATTTCTTTCAAAATTACATCAACCAAGGGAAGTAATATCTCTCTCACTTCAGACGCGGGGGCCTCCTGAGAGATAGTAGAGATAATCCCGTATTTTTCTTTAAGATTTTCCGCTGTTTTATAATCGACCCCTAACCCTTTAGATATCACTTTAGTCAATTCATTTCCCGACATATCAAAGCTATAGGACATCTTTAAATGGCTTTTATCGACAATGCTGCAGGTTGTGCTTTGAGCTCCAATATCCACCAGCAAAACGACCTTTGTTTCCTCTCTAATTAAAGAACGCAAGAGCCCAAACACCTCGGCTTCCAGCGCCAGAAGTTCAAACCTGGAAATCTCCGCAATTTTTCGGTATTGATTAATAACTTCGTTAGGAACAGCCACTAAAAGAATTTTTAATTTTGTTTTTTTTTGGTTAGAAACCCTGCCTTCAATCACTTGCCAATCTAAGGTTACTTCTGCCAAGGGTAAAGGAACATGGTGACTAGCTTCATATCTCACTGCCTGAGGTAATTCTGCTTTAGTCATTGGAGGTAACTCAAAACTAGTAAAGAAACTGGAAAAATCAGGAATAGAAAAGACCGTTCGGCGGGTTTTAATTTTGGCTTCCTCCATTACTGCTTTTATCGATCGGGAAACGTCCTGACTGGAAAGCAAAAGAGTGCTTTTGTCAAAAGTCCGAAATGGCTTTTGATAAAGGACGGAGGCGGCTATTTCACCATAGTTCTCTAATTTTCTTCTTTCTCCCCGGCGGGATAATTCCACTATTTTAATGGAAGATGTTCCAATATCTATTCCTAAAGATTTTTTAGGAATTATCTCCAAAGGTGTCCAGAACATACTTTTTCATATTATACCATTATATAATCAAAATGATATGTGGGCAAAAGTTAAAAACTTTATTCTTGACCTTCTTTATCCTCAATTTTGTTTTAACTGTCAACGGGAAGGAAGCTATCTTTGTGAGGACTGCCAAAGTACTCTGAGGATTTCAAATATCCATCAAAAATATCAAAGTCAAAACCTTAAAGACTTGTATTTTGCTCTTCCCTATCAAGAAACATTAATTAAAAATCTAATCCAAAAATTTAAATACCGACCCCTTGTCAAAGAACTGGCAAATCCTCTGACTTCCTTAATCATAACTCATTTTCAATTGCTCGACAACAAACCTAATTTCTCTGGTTTCACTTTAATCCCCGTACCTCTCGAAAAAAGTAAATTAAAATGGCGGGGATTTAATCAGGCCGAGGAAATTGGAAAAGAACTAGCTAAATTTTTAAAAATTCCTTTAATTCTAGATTGTTTAGTAAAAATCAGGGAGACTTTGCCCCAGGTAGAACTTTCTGACCAGGAAAGAAAAGAAAATGTAAAAGATGCTTTTTCAATAAAAAACGGGAGTCAAATTCTAGGTAAAAAAATTCTGTTAGTCGATGATATTTACACTACTGGCTCAACTCTGGAGGAATGCGCCAAAGTTTTAAAGAAAGCTGGCGCCAAAGAAATCATTGGAATTGTTATAGCCAGAGGATAAAAAAAACCGGCTTTGCCGGTTTTAAGTTTGCGGTGGGAGCAGGATTCGAACCTGCGGTCCTAAAAATTAGGACTCCGCATTTCAAGTGCGGTGCAATCGTCCACTCTGCCATCCCACCTTGGCGGAGAGGGTGGGATTCGAACCCACGAAGGGATACTACTCCCTTAGCACATTAGCAGTGTGCCGCAATAGACCAACTATGCGACCTCTCCTTATTTTATTTTAACTGTTAAAATTATTTAAGTCAACTTGATTTTGGCTTAATTTTGTGATAATTTTAAAAAGTAAGGCGCCCATAGCTCAATGGATCGAGCATCTGGTTGCGGACCAGAAGGTTGTAGGTTCGAGTCCTACTGGGCGCACATGAATCTCTCTACTCCCATTGGAGAACTTCCTCGGGTTGGACCTCAATATCAAAAAAGATTAAAAAAATTGGGGATTAAAACTGTTCGGGACCTTCTTTTTCATTTTCCTCATCGCTATGAGGATTTTTCAAATATGGTGCCGATCGCCAAGGCAGAGTTCGGCCAGCCTCTTTCTATTCAAGGAAAGATTTTAGAAATAAAAAATATACGAACTTTCAGAAGAAGAATGACCTTAACTCAGGCAGTTGTTGGCGATAAATCAGGAGCAATAAAAGTTATTTGGTTTAACCAACCATATCTAATAAACACTTTAAAAAAAGGAGATTCTCTTTTTTTAGCCGGTAAAATAACTTCAAAGGCTAGCAGCAGGTATTTATCAAGTCCGGCTTATGAAAAAATACCAGATAATGCTGAGAGTCTGGACTTAACCCATACCGGTAGACTAATTCCGGTTTACCCTGAAACTGAAGGATTATCATCAAGATGGCTGAGGTTTATTGTCAAACCGCTACTGACTAAATTAAAAAATGAAATTCCTGATTCCTTACCAGAAAAACTAAGAGAAAAGCGTAAGCTCTTACCTTTAGAAAAAGCAATTTGGCAAATTCATTTTCCTGATTCTCTAAAATCAGCCGGGGAAGCAAAAGAAAGATTTGTCTTTGAAGAGCTCCTCAACCTTCAGCTTTTAGTCTTAAGGGAAAGAATGAAATTGGCCAAAGAGAAAGCGATGGCTATTCCTCTAAATCTTAGCCTGACTAAAAAATTTACCAATAGCTTGGCTTTTAAACTGACTGACGATCAGAAAAAAGCTACTTGGCAGATCTTAAAAGATTTAGAGAAACCAAAACCAATGAACAGGTTGTTGGAAGGAGACGTTGGCTCTGGGAAAACAGTAGTGGCAACTATAGCTGCTTTAAACGTGGCTAAAGCCGGTTTCCAGGTTGCCTTTATGGCGCCAACTGAAATTTTAACTAAACAGCATTTCAAAACAGTAGGCGAGCTTTTAAAAAAATTCAATCTAAGCATCGGCCTAATAACCGGTAAAGAAAGTCAATTAAAGAATAAAAAAATTCCTAGAAAACAGCTTCTGGAAAACATAAAAAAGGGCGAGGTTAATATTCTAATTGGCACCCATGCTTTAGTTCAGGAAGAAGTAAAATTTGGCAAATTAGCCTTGGTGATAATCGACGAACAGCATCGTTTCGGGGTAGAGCAAAGGGCTCACCTCTGTCAACAAAAAAGCCTTATCCCCCACCTTCTTTCAATGACCGCCACTCCTATCCCCAGAACCCTATCTTTAACTATTTACGGTGACTTAGATTTATCTTTAATCAAAGAGTTGCCTAAGGGCAGGAGAAAGATAATTACAAAAGTTATCCCACCAGAAAATAGAAATAAAGCTTACAGCTTCATCAGAGAGCAAGTTAAAAAAGGAGGTCAGGTTTTTGTTGTTTGCCCAAGGATAGAACCATCAAAAATCTCTCAAGAAAACTTAGTCGAAGAAAATAAATCTTCTTCTTCACCCTTCGCTGTGGCTCGGATAGATGAAGGAATTAAACAAATAGCGGCTAGTTGGATTGAGGTAAAAGCAGTTAAAGAAGAGCATGAGAAGCTGTCAAAGAAAATCTTCCCCGACTTAAAAGTGGGCATGCTCCATGGGAAGATGAAGAATGAAGAAAAGGAGAAGATAATGAAAGATTTTAAGAGTGGCAAGACTAATGTTCTGGTTTCAACCTCAGTAATAGAAGTGGGTATTGATATTCCCAATGCTACGGTAATGATGATTGAGGGGGCAGATAAATTTGGCTTAGCCCAGCTTCACCAATTTAGAGGTAGAGTAGGCAGAGGAAAAGAACAATCTTTTTGTTTCTTATTTACCGAATTTCCGGGTAAGCTGACCAATCAAAGATTAAGAGCAATAACTGTTTGCGAAAATGGGTTTGAACTGGCTGAGAAGGATTTGCAAATCCGGGGGCCAGGAGATTTTTCAGGCCAAAGGCAGTGGGGAATTCCAGACTTTGCCATGAATTCTTTGAAAGATATATCTTTAGTTGAAGAAACTAGGCAGGCAGCTAAAGAAATATTACAAGAGTCTCCGGAATTAAAAAAATACCCGCTCTTGCGGGAAAGATTGAAAGAATTTAGAGAAAGAATTCATTTAGAATAACTACTTTTTAATTTTTTCAGTGACCCAGAAACCAAGAGGTTTTCCTAAAATTAATCGAGTTTGAGCGTCTAAAGCCGGGAAAGTGCCAAAACCAATTAAAGTTAGAGGTAATAACAGCCACTGAAAAATCATAGAAAGATTTTTCCAGCGGCTGTAACCCACCGGTCGAGGAGGTAAAAGCAACATACTGATGGTGGCTGCAATCACCATCCCGATCATGGCTACGCTCATAATTTGACCAGTTAGCCTTGGCAAGTTATAAGAGAGCAAGCTAATATTGAATCCTTCTCCTCCCAGCATAAGCGGTAACCATCCTAAGAAAAAAATAAGCAGGGCGCAGGTTGCCCAAGACCAAAATCCATCTAAGAGATTTAAACAATGGCGAAATTTCTCTCTCAGAGGAATTTTTTTGTTTTTTAAAAAACCATAAAAAATATAGGGGACTTCCGTACAGCCCCAGGCCCAACGCCGCTGTTGTTTATATTGATTAAAGGCCGTTCTTAACCAACTTTTAGCCATTACGGCATCCATTGAAACGGGATAATACAGGGGAATCACCCGATAATCCCCATTGTAGTAAAGATAAGATTTCCAAAAAATATGAGAATCATCATTAACCGATATTAGATTGGTAGGATAACCCACTTCTTCGAAAATTTTAAAAGGCATGGAATGAGCAGAATAAGTTACTAGCTGTTCTGGTCTTTGTTGCTGCATCATTTGCCAAAAGGTGCCCGAGGTAGAAATTACCCGAGAAAAAGCCGGAGCTTGCCAGATGTTATTATTATAAACTGGGATGGGTTGGTAGCTTGACCTCAGGGGCGATTTAGCAGTTAAGTAATGCCAGGTCAAACAGGCAAAATATTGAGGATAAACTCTGGTGTCAATATCAAATCCAGAAACAATAATATTTTGATAGGGAATTTTTAGGGGGTCAATTATTTTTTCTTTAGCAATTTTGGCTGCCCAGGCTTGATTAGAACCTTTTCCAGATACCTCCCCTGTTATGTTTTGAGGATGAGTGGTAATTAAAAATCGGAAAAATTTTTTACCGAACTCAGTTTCAACCTTTTTAGCTAATTTTTGAGCGGCTTCCCCTGCTCTTTCCTCAGTGGCTAAAACTACTATCATTTTATCCTGAGGATAATTTGAATTTTCTAAAGCCTGGAGGGTGGGTTTTACTATATCAATTCCCTCTTTATACATCGGCAGAATTATTAAATGGTAGATTTCTGGCCATCTTTTCAATTCTTTGAGTTTTTTCAGCCAATCGATTTTAAGATTTTTTTTCATTTGTTTATAGCTGGCCAACTGATGAAAAGATAAATAGGAAATCCTTAATAGCCAGTAAAGGTCAAAAGCAATAATAAAAATAGCCACCACGACAGGGGCTAACCAAGATAAAATAAAAGCACTCCCTAAGGTTCCCCAGGATAAAAACCCAGGAAGAATCTCAAAGAATCGGTATAAAATTTTTTCTTTAGGATTTTTAAGGTCCTGGGCCCAAGAGAGATTTAAATAATCCTTTGACATGCGGCCCTACAGGGAGTCGAACCCTGATTTTTGGGATGAAAACCCAATGTCCTAACCACTAGACGATAGGGCCAACCATTACAAACCGAGCTTCCATTTATAGAAGTGAAGGTGAAAAAGAGGACGAAGGCCTCTTTGCCTTATTTTAACTTAAAATTTGTAAAAAAGCAAGAGAAAAGATAAAATGAACTATATGAAACTTCCTAAGGTTTACGATCCGAAAAAGGTGGAAAATAAAATTTATAATCTCTGGCAAAAGTCTGGCTTTTTTAATCCTGATAAACTTCCTAAACGTCATAAAAAACCCTATTGTATTGTTATCCCTCCCCCAAACATTACTGGTGAGCTTCATATGGGTCATGCTCTAAATATAGTAGTTCAAGATATTTTAATTCGTCAGAAACGTCTTCAAGGATACAAAACCTTATGGCTTCCCGGAACCGATCATGCCGGAATCTCTGCTCAAAATGTGGTAGAAAAGCAGTTAAAAAAAGAAGGGGTAACTCGTTTTGGTTTAGGCCGAGAAAAATTTATTGAAAGGATGTGGGATTGGATGGAGAAATACGGAAACATAATCCTTAATCAATTTAAAAAATTAGGAGCTTCCTGCGATTGGTCAAGAACTAGATTTACTCTAGATAAGGAATATGTAAAAGCAGTAAAGGAAGCCTTTGCCCATTACTACAAAAAAGGTTGGATCTATCGAGGGAAAAGAGTAATCAATTGGTGCCCAAGATGCCAAACTAGTTTGTCAGATTTGGAAATAGAATACGAAGAAGAGAAAGGAAAACTTTGGTATATCAAATATCCTTTAGCTAACCGAGGACGGACCTCTGTCGTTTATATAACGGTGGCGACGACCAGACCAGAGACAATGCTGGGAGACACAGCGGTAGCCGTAAATCCAGGAGATAAAAGATACAAAAATTTAGTTGGCAAGCAGGTTATTTTGCCTCTAGCTAAAAGAGAAATCCCGATTGTTGCTGATGAATTAGTTGATCCAAAATTTGGAACAGGAGCAGTAAAAATTACCCCGGCCCATGATTTGACTGATTATGAAATTTCTCTAAGACATAACTTACCTCTAATTCAAGTTATTAATGAGCAGGCAAAAACAACTAAAGAAACTCCTCTTCCCTACCAAAGATTGGAGGTATTGGAAGCTCGGAAAAAAGTTGTTGAAGATTTAAAAAAAGCCGATTTAATAGAAAAAGTCGAAGGGTATTGGCACCAGGTTCCCCACTGTTATCGCTGCCAAACCACCATTGAATTAATTCCCTCTGAACAATGGTTTTTAAAAATGAAAGAATTAGCAAAGATGGCTCAGCTCCCGGTAAAAAAAGGGAAAGTAAAATTCCACCCAAAAGGATTTGAAAAAATCTACTTTGATTGGTTAAAAAATATCAAAGATTGGTGTATTTCCAGGCAAATTTGGTGGGGGCATAAAATTCCTCTCAAAGGAGTCCCCGATGTTTTGGATACCTGGTTTTCTTCAGCTTTGTGGGCTTTTGCCACTCTAGGTTGGCCTAAAGAAACAAAGGATTTAAAAAGGTTTTATCCAACCAATGTTTTGAGCACTGACCGCGGAATTATAAATCTCTGGGTGGCCAGAATGATATTTTCCGGGATGGAATTCATGAAAAAAGAGCCATTTCGAGAGGTCTATATTCATGCTACGGTTTTAACCAGAGAGGGGAAAAGAATGTCAAAATCTCTTGGTACCGGAGTAAATCCAATAAATCTCATTGAAAAATATGGAGCTGATGCTACCCGATTTGGGATAGTCTGGCAAATTATGGGAGGACAGGATATAAGATTTACCGAAGATAATATAGTTATGGGAAGAAAGTTCTGTAACAAATTGTGGAATGCTACGAGATTTGTATTACAACAAATCTCGAACTCAAAACTCAAAACTCAAAACTCAAAACCACAGTTTAAAACTAAAAACTTAACTACCGCTGATAAGAAAATATTAGGGGCCTTAGATAAAACAATAGAATCAGTTAATAAAAATTTGGAAAGTTTTCGGTTCGGCCAAGCTGCCCATCTACTCTATAATTTTTTCTGGCATGACTTTTGCGATCGCTATATCGAAAAATCAAAAAAACAAAACGATGAAAAAACTAAAAAAATTTTGCTTTATACATTATTAACTTCTCTAAAACTTTTACATCCTTTTATTCCTTTTATCACCGAAGAAATCTATCAAAAATTACCAATAAAAGACAAGGAACAATGTCTGATGGTCGAGGAGTGGCCAAAATAAAAAATCCGAACTATTATTTATTCGTATATTCGTAAAAATTCGTAATTCGTAGGGTTTATGAGTCATCCTCTTTATATACTTTTTGGTCTCGCCCCCAGTATAATCTGGCTTTTATTTTATTTGAGAAAAGATGTCCATCCTGAATCTAATTCTCAGATAATAAAAATTTTCTTTTATGGAATGTTAGCCGCCATTCCAGCAGTTTTCTTAGAAAAGGGATTTTTTGAAACAACTGGCCACCCTCCATTCTCTAATTTCTTTTCGCCGTTTCTAATTATTATTTTTAATACTTTGGTTGGAGTCGCTCTAATTGAAGAAGTTCTAAAATATCTAGTGGTGAAAGGAAAAGTACTGAAGAGTGCCGAATTTGATGAACCAACCGATGCCTTGCTTTATATGATAATTGCCGCTCTGGGTTTTGCCGCTTTAGAAAACATTTTGATTTTAATTCCTCTAGGGCCTGCCTTTTTACTTGGAGAGGCTTTTTCGATTACGGCTGCCAGATTTTTAGGAGCAACTTTTTTACATGCTTTATGTTCGGGAACAGTAGGTTTCTTTCTGGCTTTATCTTTTTTCGAAACAAAAAACCGAGTAAAACTCTTAGCTACTGGGTTGGGGATAGCCTGCCTCTTGCATGGACTCTATAATTTTTCTATTATGGAAATTGAGGGAAGCCTAAGGTTCTTAATTCCTATTATTATTTTGATCAGTTTAGCTCTTTTTGTTTCCTTAGGCTTTAAAAGGTTGAAAAAAATGAAAAGTATTTGTAAAATTAAGTAATAACTACCGCAGCCCCACCCGCCACCCATCAAAGGTAAATAAATAACACACATATGGCAAAGGAATCTTCTTTTTTCGAAAAACTAAAAAAGGGAATGGGAATTGAAGGGCCAATTGAGGAGAAAACAGATGAGGAGAAAACAGAAGAAATTAAAGAAAAACCTCCAAGAAAAACCAAGGTGAAAAAACCAAAAAAACTCGAAATTAAAGCAAAACCAATTGAACCTGAAGTTGAAAAAATTGAAGAACCTGAGGTTAAGGAAGAAAAACCCTTCTTCGCTCCCGCCTCCACTAAAGTTTCTGTGGGCAAGAAAGCTACGGAGGGCAAGGAAAAATGGTTTGAACCAGAAGGACAACTGGCAATTGATGTTTATCAAACCAAAAACGAGCTGGTTATTCAGTCGGCAATTGCTGGAGTAAAGCCAGAAAATTTAGATATTTCAATGGAAGGTGATGTAATAACCATTAGGGGAAGACGGGAGAGACCATTGGATCAGGAGGAAAATTATTTTGCTCAAGAATGTTATTGGGGGCCATTTTCCCGAGAGGTAATTTTGCCGGTGGAAGTTGATCCTGGTCGGGTAGAAGCCGCAATGAAAGAAGGAATTTTAACCATCAGAATACCGAAAATTTTAAGAGAAAGAAAGAGAAAAATTAATATAAAAGGATAAATCCTAAAATTTCTAATTTTTAATGATTAACCGAGCACATAAAGCTTTATGTGCTCGGTTTTGGTGCGGACGGTGGGACTCGAACCCACAAGCCTTTCGGCACATGGTCCTAAACCATGAGTGTTTCCCAATTTCACCACGTCCGCATTAATATTTTATCTCATTTTACTAAAAAATCAACCCCAACCTGTCAGGGGTTGATTTGAATCCAGAACAAAATGTTTTCCGGCTAGGATAATTCTCTCTTTTAGTTAAAGTCCTTCTACAAACCCAGCATCGCTTTAACGATAGACGGAATAGCCTTAGCAAAAAGGGCAACTATCATTCCAACCATCGCATATATTATATAATTCCTTCCCGAAGATACTTTCTCGGGAGCACCGGCCGCCGTCAATAAAGTGAATGCTCCAAATAGCACCATAAGCCCGACAACCGCTATCAAGACAGTAAATATCCAATCAGTAACTGTATAGATAGCATCTAACAAACAGCACATTCCCCAGAGTGAGGTCGCAGTCTCATTTACCGTTGCGTTTTCCACACAAACAGCATCAATATCTGTAACATCGTGCCCCAAGGTGCATTCTGTTGCTGGTCCATTGGCCGCCGAAACCATCACCGGAATTGCCAAAACAGCTAAAAAACTAGTTAGAACTAAAACTGATAAGATTTTCTTTAACATTAAATTGATTTTTGATTTGAAAAATTAAAGAGGTTCGACCTTTGAAATTTTTTATCCGCCAATTTTTACTCCTATTACTGATTCTATCATAGCAATAAGTCCCCTGGCAAGCAAAATAATGGCTAATCCAATCAGGGTGTAGATGATTACATTTTTACCGGTGCCAATTTTTTTGGGGTCACCAGCAGCAGTTAAGATATAAAATGCCCCAATGATTACCATTAAAGGGGCAATAGCAACCACGATATAAAAGATAAAGTCAATAATGGCATAAATTAAATCCCTAAAGGTTTCGTATTCAAGGGGATTTTGAAATTCTACTGCTAAGACGACAATCGGCAAGCTAAGCAGAAGTGAAATTAGAAGTATTTTTTTCATTAACTTATTTTACCACAATTAAGCCCCAGTGGTAAATACCAGCTTCAAATTCCTTCTCTAGTTTTAAATTAAGATCTTTGGCTGTTTTTTTAACTTCTTCAGTTGAAACCCTACCCCCTTCAGGACCAATCGCAGCATCAATCTTCCAGTCTACCACTAGAATTTTCCCACCAGGCTTTAAAACTCTCTTCCCTTCTTCCAAGACCGTCTTTTTGTCTTCGCATTCAAATAAAAGATCGGTCATTAAAACTAAATCAACTGAACTTGAGGATAAGGGCGTTCTTTTTTCGACATCGGCCCGAACGATTTCAATGTTTAAAATTTTTTCTAATTTAACCCTGGCTTTTAAAGCGGAAAGGGGTTCTTCCAATATATCTATAGCATAAATTGTCCCTTCTTCTATTTTTTTTGCTAAGGGTAAGGCCCAGCCGCCAGAGCCACAGCCAAAATCTACCGCCACCATTTCTTTCTTTAACTTTAATTGTTTTAGAACTTCTTGGGGGTTAAGAAAATCTTTCATGATTGAAAATTGAAAATTTTTATTAGACACAGGTGGCTGAAGCTACTTGGTCTCCTTCTCCTAGTCTCATTATTCTCACGCCTTGGGTAACCCGGGAAAGCTTGGGAATGCCAGAAATTGCCGCTCTAATCACCTGACCTTTTTGAGAAATAACAATTAAATCTTCCTCAGTGGTTAAAACTTTTGAAGATACTAAATCCCCGGTTTTTGAGGTAACTTGAACAGTTTTAATCCCTGAACCTCCCCTACCCTGAAGTCTGTATTCTTTTAAGTCTGTCCTCTTGCCAAACCCATTTTTCATCACTACCAATAGATATTCTTTTTGTGGCTGTTGACTTTTAACACCAACAATATCCATGCCAATTACTTCGTCTCCTCTTTTTAATCTAATTCCCCTAATTCCAGCGGCTGAGCGACCCATTGACCTTATTTCCTTTTCCTTGAAGCGGATCGATTGACCTTTTTTTGTCACTAAAATAATTTCGTCCTGACCAGTGGTTTTTCGAACCCGCCTTAGTAAATCTCCTTTTTTAAGACTTATGGCAATTAAACCGGATTTTCTAACATTTTCAAATTCTTCCAAGGCAGTTTTTTTGATTATACCATCTTTAGTTACGATTACTAAATGTTTGGCAAAATCCTGGTCCTTTTTACTCAAAGGCATTAAAGATAAAACTTTCTCTTCAGGAGAAATTTCCAGAAAATTTAAAAGACCCCTTCCCTTAGCTACTCTAGTTCCTTCAGGAATTTCGTAAACTGGAGTTCTAAAAACTTTTCCCGAATCAGTAAAAAGGAGCAAGGAATCGTGAGTGTTAGCAGTTAGAAAGTGCTCGACAATATCTTCTCCGACCGTTTTCATTCCTAAAATTCCTTTTCCTCCTCTTTTTTGAATTTTATAAGTAGCCGGGTTCAATCTTTTGATATAACCCCCCTGAGTTAAGGTAATAATAGTTTCTTCTTTGGGAATTAAATCTTCTTCGGCAATTTTGCCAACTTTTTGGAGATAAACTTTGGTTCTCCTTTCATCACCAAAATTCTCTTTTATTTCTCGCAACTCTTTCTTAACTACTTCTTTTATTTTTTGGGGGCTCTTTAAGATAGCAGTTAATTCTTTAATTTTAATTTTGATTTCTTTTAATTCATCTTCAATCTTTTTTCTTTCCAATTTAGCTAAAGCCGAAAGTTTTGTTTCCAAAATAGCATTAGCCTGAATTTGAGTTAATTTAAACTTTTTTATTAAGTTTTTCTGGGCCTCTTCCCGGTTAGCTGATTGTTTAATTGTTCTAATTACGGCATCGATATTGGTTAAGCATTTATCTAGTCCTTCTAAAATATGAGCTCTTTCTTTGGCTTTCTCTAAATCATGCTTTGTTCTCCTAAAAACTACTTCTTTCCGATGTAAAAGATAATAATTTAAGAATTCTGTTAAGTTTAAAACCCGAGGCTGGATTCCTTCCACTATAGCCAGCATATTCAAATGGAAAGTTTTTTGGAGGTCAGTAAATTTGTAAAACCGATTTAAAATTTTCTGGGCTATGGCGTCCCGCTGCAAATCAATAACAATTCTCATCCCCTCTTTGTCTGATTCATCTCTAATATCTTTTATTCCCTCAATCTTTTTTTCTTGAGCTAAGTGGGCCAATTGCTCAACTAAAGAAGATTTCTGAACTTGATAGGGAATTTCCGTAATAATAATTTGGAGTCTGCCTTTTTTATCCTCAGTGATTTCGGCCTTACCCCTGGTAACAATCGGCCCCTTTCCTTGAGAATAGGCTTGAATTATCTCTTCTTGATTAAAAATTTCTCCTCCAGTTGGGAAGTCAGGACCTTTGATAAATTTTAATAAATCTTCAGTAGTGGCTTTGGGGTGGTCAATTAAATAAGTAGAAGCGTCGCAGGTTTCCGAAAGATTATGGGGAGGAATATTGGTGGCCATGCCAACCGCAATTCCCAGAGAGCCATTTAATAAAAGTTGGGGAAGAGGAGAGGGCAAAACAGTGGGTTCTTTTCTGGTCCCGTCATAATTATCAACCAAATCAACTGTATTTTTTTCAATATCTTTGAGCATTTCTTCCCCAATTTTTGAAAGCCGACATTCGGTATACCTTTGGGCAGCAAATTCTGATGGGTCATCGATCGAGCCCCAATTTCCCTGACCATCAATTAGAGGGTACCTTAAGGAAAAGTCCTGAGCCATTCTGGCCATAGCGTCATAAACTGAAATATCACCGTGAGGATGATAGCGGGCCAAGCAGGTACCGGTAACGTGAGCCGATTTTCTATACCGGGCAGTGTGAATTAAACCCTCCTCCTTCATCACATATAAAATCCTTCGGTGGACTGGTTTTAATCCGTCTCTGACATCAGGTAAAGCCCGGGAGATAATTACCGACATGGCATAATCAATGTAAGAATCCCTCATCTCTTCGGTGATTTCCCTGGGTTTGACGTAACCAATTTCCGTATTTTTTGGTTTTGGGTCTTTGGCCATATTATTGTTCTTTTAATATTTCTTCAAATTTTTTTAGCTCTTCCTCTGAAATTTCTGGCATTTCAAACTTTGGTAGGCTTTTAAATCCTTCTTCTAGTTTTGGCAACTGGAGCTCTTCTTTAATTTTTTCTGATTGGAAACTTTTTATCTGCATCTGTAAATTTTTAGCCCACCAGATTAATAAAGAAATCCCAACGATAATTACTATCAACCAAAAAATGGTTTTTCTTTTTTCTTCTGGTAAATTTTGTATTCTCTCAATGAATTTCATTAGGGTTTTAATACAATAATCTTGGCTTCTTCTTCTGAGAGGTCTTTCTTTTTAATTGATAGTTTTGGCAAAGATTCAATTGATTTTATCCCCATGGTCTTTAAAAATTTATCCAACCCGTCTAACTTTATTTTCAATTTTGGTATTTGGTAGTGCATCGGAATGATAATTTTAGGTTCAATTTGAGCCATTATCTTGGGAGCCTCTTTTGAAGAAATAGTATAAATTCCTCCCACCGGAATCATTAAAATATCAACCTCACCAATTTTTTCCAGCTGGTCAGCGGTTAATTCTTTTTGGCCTAAATCTCCTAAATGACAAAGACGCATTCCCTCTACTTCAATAGTATAAATAGTATTAACACCCCTTTCTTTGCCTAGAAGATTATCGTGCCAGGCCGGGATTCCTTGCAGGGTAACTTCTTTTATTTCGTATTCGCCGGGTCCCTCAATTAAAAAAGGGCTACCCGAAACTGCTTTAATATTGTTGTAATCACGATGCTGGTGCGTTACTAATAAAATATCAGCTTCCATCTTTGGAACCCTGAGACCAATTTCTTCTGAGAAAGGATCAATGACAATTAAAACTTGATTGTTTTTTTCTCGGCGGGCAATAATTTGAAAACAGGATTGCCCATGCCAGAGGATAGTCATATAAATAAATTTTATCATAAATTAAGTTGCACTTCAAATCTTTTTGTGATATATTACCCGATGATGAAAAAATTGTCTGAAAAAAACAATTTAGTAAAACCACCAAAAGTTGGGGAAATTATTGAAGGAAAAGTTATCGGCAAGGAACGCCAGGCATTGTTTTTGAACTTGGGAAATATAGGGACGGGGATAATTTACGGAAAAGAATTCCAGGAAGCTAAAGAGGAGTTAAAAAATCTAAAAATTGGAGATGGTATTTTTGCCAAAATAGTCGATCTGGAAAATGAGTTAGGTTACATTGAATTATCCGTAAGCCAGGCTTCCAATGAGTTAATTTGGGAAGGATTAAAACAAAAAAAAGAAAAAGGAGAAATTATAGCGGTTAAAATTTCCGGAGCCAATCGGGGAGGATTATTAACCGAAATCTCAGGGGTCTCGGCTTTTTTGCCGGTTTCTCAATTATTACCCGAGCATTATCCGAGAGTAGAAGGAGGAGATTCATCTAAAATCTTGAGAGAACTCCAAAAGTTTGTTGGTAAAATATTAGAAGTAAAAGTTTTTGACCTTTCTCTCAGAGAAAAAAAATTGATTTTATCTGAAAAGGTAAAGGAAATTGAAAAAATAAAAGAGATTTTAAAAAAATACAAGGTAGGCCAAGTGGTCAAGGGAGAGATTACTGGTATCACTGATTTTGGAGTATTTCTAAAATTTGGTTCTGAAAATCTGGAAGGACTAATCCACATTTCTGAACTCGATTGGGCAATCGTTGCAGATCCTAGTGAAATTGTCAAGGTTGGGGAAAAGCTTCGAGCAAAAATTATTGACATTTCCGACGATAAAGTTTCTTTATCTTTAAAGACCTTGAAAAAAGATCCTTGGCGAGACATTGAAAAGAAATATAAAAAGGGAGATGTAATTTCAGGGAAAGTAACCAAATTCAATCCCTTTGGAGCCTTTATTCAAGTTACCCCAAAAATTCAAGGACTTTGTCATATTTCGGAATTTGGAAATCAGACCAGGATGGCTGAGCGATTAAAAATTGATAAAAAATATGATTTTCAGATTCTATCAATTAACCCTGAGGAACATCGCATGACTCTAAAATTAGTCGAAAAATGATAATTTAATAAAATAATGACCGATCGAATACTCTAATATTGAAAATGAAACGGTGAATAAAGCCGTTTTCTTGTTTTAGGTACATACTTGACAAATCTGAAATAAAATGCTATAAAAGGATTAGTACAGGGACAATTAAGTTCCTGAATAAAATTTAATAGGAGGTGACGGAATGTCAAAGACCGAAGAACTGGTCGATCTGATTGTAAGACTCGCCTTAGAAGAGGCAACTCCAGAAATCAAGACCTTAGTTGGTCATCGGTTTCCGGACGATGACGTCTGGCTTTGCTGCTGGTTGGCGAAAAAATTTATTCCTAAAGCAGCGAATGCTGAGATCGTCTTCATCAACGCTGGGGAATTTCTACCTGGCTCAGAGAAAGATCCTTCAATACTTCACTTCGATACTGGGGGAGGAGAATATGACCAACATAGTAAGAGTTTAAAAAGGGCTAGTAGTACCACCATTCTTGCGGAAAAGCTTGGTCTTTCTGATGACCCCGGCTTAAAGCCATTAGTAGAAATGGTCACGGCAGTGGACAATATTGAACCGCTTCTGCCTGATAGTATCCATTTTACTATCGAGGGATATCCTCGGATGTTCCAAAGTAATGGAACTATCGATTGGCGACAAGTACAAGAACGGGTTTTTGAGCTTTTTGATATTGTTTATAACCAAGCGACGATTAAAGCTCGAAGTCGTGAAAACCTCAAAAAGTACGCCGAATGGACTACCTTACCGAATGGACTGAAGATAGCTTCCCTTCTCTGGCACCCAGAGTCTCGGGAAGCAGCTTTTGAAGCAGGAGCGGCAGTAGTAATCTGGACCCAGTCTAAAGGACCTCATTATTTTTATACTGGCATCCAGTCCAACCGCAACTATCCAGCACTCCGACTGAATAAAATAGCTGCTTTTCTCCGATTCGCCGAAGCTCAAACCCGGAACATTCATGTTAGCAATAAAGACCTCACTTACACCGGTCGGGGGGAACCGATATCTGTCTGGTTTCTTCATGACAACCTAAAACTAATTCTTAATGGCAGCCGAAGCTGGAAACCTTCTGAAGATGAATATACTAAACTCCAACCTCGGCAAATTATAGGATTAGTCCATAAGGCCTTATCTACTATCCCTTCTGAAGTTGTTCAAAAATGGAATAAAAGATAAGGTCTCTAGATGGCTTTGTCAGTTCTTAGTTTATTTGGACAAAGCCATCTTTTTTTATACTTGAAATTTTTTAAAATTTTGATATATTAAATATACAAAGGATGAAAAGATTAACTAAAAATTTTATTTTTATTTTGCTGATTTTCCTGATAATTTCAGGGGTCTTTGCCTTATTCCAGCAACCGTTTGAAAAAGAAAAGGAGTTATCAATTACTCAATTAGTTAAAGAAATTAACGAAGAAAAAATCAAGAAAATAACCGTTTCTGGTTCAGAACTTTCAATTTTATATCTTGACGATTCCAAGGCTAAATCAAGAAAAGAAACCGAAGCTGCCCTTTCTGAATCTTTAATAAATTATGGAGTAGATAAAGAGAAATTAAGTAAAGTGGAAATTGAAGCAAAGAAGGAAGGAGGGACCTGGGCTTGGTTAGGACCGATTTTAATCCTTTTACTTCCCCTTTTACTCTTTGGTTTCTTTTTCTTTATGATTTTCCGACAGGCCAAAACCGGAGCAATGCAGGCTTTTGATTTTTCCAAAGCCAGAGCCAGATTATTTGGAGCTGAAGGTCATCCTAAAGAGAAAATTACTTTCAAAGACGTAGCTGGTCTAAAAGAGACTAAAGAGGAATTAAAAGAAGTGGTAGATTTTCTAAAAAATCCTAAAAAATATTTAAGTATGGGGGCAAGGATACCGAGAGGGGTATTGCTTTTGGGTCCTCCTGGTTGCGGTAAAACTCTTATTGCCAGAGCAATGGCTGGTGAAAGTAATGTTCCTTTCTTTTCAATTTCTGGCTCAGAATTTGTTGAAATGTTTGTCGGAGTGGGGGCAGGAAGAGTTCGGGATTTGTTCTCTACTGCTAAAAAAGCCGCTCCAGCCATAATCTTTATTGACGAACTCGATGCCATTGGCAGGCATCGAGGAGCTGGCCTGGGTGGAGGACATGATGAAAGAGAACAAACTTTAAATCAAATTTTAGTTGAAATGGATGGTTTTGAAAGAGATACAAAATTAATTGTCTGCGCCGCTACTAACAGGCCCGATATTTTGGATCCTGCTCTTTTGCGACCGGGCAGATTTGACCGAAGAGTAGTTTTAGATTTACCAGATATTAATGATAGAGAAGAAATTTTGAGAATTCATTGTCGAGGAAAGCCCCTGGCTTTAAATGTTAATTTAAGAGAAATTGCTGAACGTACTCCGGGATTCTCGGGGGCTGATTTGGCTAATTTAGTTAATGAAGCGGCAATTTTTGCTGCCAGAAGAAATAAACATCAAGTTTTTCAAGAAGAACTTTTAGAATCAATTGAAAAAGTTTTGTTGGGGCCGGAAAGAAAAAGCCATATTTTATCAAAGAAAGAAAAAGAGATTGCTGCTTATCATGAAACTGGTCATGCTTTGGTTTCTTCTTCGCTTTCCGAAGCCGAGCCGATAAGAAAAATTTCAATCATGGCTCGGGGTTTGGCGGCTGGTTACACTTTAAAAATGCCGAAAGAAGAAAGAAAAATTAAAACCAAATCAGAATTTTTGGCTGAAATGGCCACTTTGTTGGGAGGTTATTGTGCCGAGAAATTAAAATTTGGTGAGATTACTACTGGAGCGGCTAATGATTTGGAAAGAGCGTCTGAGCTGGCCAGAAAATTAGTTAAAGAATATGGAATGTCCTCTCTGGGTCCGGTTTCCTTTGGAGAAAAAGAGGAATTGGTATTCTTGGGCAAGGAAATTTCTGAACAAAGAAATTATTCTGAAAAAGTGGCAGCCCAAATTGATAAAGAAGTTTCCAAGTTCATTAAAAATGCTGAAGGTCAAGCCAAAAAAATTTTGTTAAAAAAGAAAAATTTATTGGATAAAGTTGCTAAAATTCTAATCGTCAAAGAAACAATCGAAAGGGAAGAGTTTGAAAAATTAATCGGCGAAGTGGTAGAAATTAAACCTAAAAGACCCTTGACTAAAAAAGGGAAATCGATAAAGGTGAAGATTAAGCGCGTGTAGCTCAGTGGTAGAGCAGGGTCCTTATAAGGCCAAGGTTCGATGGTTCGAGTCCATCCACGCGCACCATGGGCGCGTAGCTCAGTTGGTTAGAGCGCTTCACTGACATTGAAGAGGTTCAGAGGTTCAAGTCCTCTCGCGCCCATATGAAATTTGATATCCTTTATGAAGATGAGAATGTTTTAGTAATTGATAAGCCGGCTGGAATAAATTCTGATGATTTTGAAAGAAGAGTTCATAGATTGGATAAAGATACTTCAGGGATACTCTTAATCGCGAAAAACGACAAGGCTTTAGATTTTTTACAAAAACAATTTAAAGAAGGTGAAGTGGAGAAAAAATATCTGGCTTTAGTTGTTGGTAATATTAAAACTGAGGGGGGTAAAATTGAAACCTTAATTGGCCGTTCTCCCGGAGATAGGAGAAAACAAAAAGTTTATTTGCCCCGGGAGCCCGGCTCTGAAGGAAAAAGAAAGGCCGTAACCGAATATAAAGTTTTGCAAAAATTTGAAAATTATACTTTAATAGAAGCTCTTCCGAAGACCGGAAGAAAACATCAAATTAGAGTCCACTTAGCTTATCTTTCGCACCCGATTGTTGGAGATAAAATGTATGGATTTAAAAATCAACCCTTGCCCAAAGGATTAAAGAGACAATTTTTACACGCCAACCATTTAAAGGTAAAATTACCAAATGAAAAAATAAAAGAGTTTAAGTCGGACCTACCCAATAATTTAAAACTATGTCTACAAAGCTTGAAACTTTTAACAAGCTCCAATTAAAAACTGATTTACCGGATATCCGGCCAGGAGACACGGTTAGGGTTTATCAAAAAATTAAGGAAAAGGATAAAGAAAGAACCCAAGTTTTTGAAGGTCTAGTTATTGCTAGAAAACATGGTAAGGGGATTACCTCAACTATTACAGTAAGAAAAATAATTTCGGGAATCGGAGTGGAAAGAATTTTCCCGGTTCACTTATCAACTATCGAAAAGATAGAAATTTTAAAAAGAGGGAGAGTCAGAAGAGCAAAACTTTACTATTTGAGAAAAGTTAAGGGAAAAAGGGCCAGATTAAAGAAAAAAGAATTTGCCGAAGTAGTAGCAGAAGAAAAACCAGAAAAGGAAAAAACAGAAAGATGATTTAAGCGCGGGTGCTGTAATCGGTAGCCAGGCTAGCTTGAGGTGCTAGTGTCCGTATGGACGTGGAGGTTCGAGTCCTCTCCCGCGCACAACTGGGCACTTGGCGCAGTGGTTAGCGCGTTCGGTTTACATCCGAAAGGTCAGAGGTTCAAATCCTCTAGTGCCCACAAATCTTGATTAATGATCATTGATTAATTATCATTATATTAGGCCGCGGTAGCTCATTGGTAGCAGCATTTCTCTGAAAAAGAAAGGGTAGTGGGTTCGATTCCCACCCGCGGCACAAAATGCGGGAGTAGTTCAGTGGTAGAACGTTTCGTTGCCAACGAAAAAGTCGCGGGTTCAAGTCCCGTCTCCCGCTCATTTTTAGGCTTGACAGTCCCTTGTGGATAAGCTAATATGGTAAAACTGAGCACATAATAAGTTATGTGCTTCGGTTTTAAAATGAGGATAAACTTAAAAATTCTAATTATTTTAGGCACGGCTGGAATTTTAATTGGGTTGTTACCAATTTTGGAAACAAAATCCCAAGAGACTGAGAACTGGGCCGAGGTTTTGGTGGTAGAAAAGCGGCAGCCAGCAAGGTTAGCTATGGTTGAAGAAAACAGTCTTTTGGCAATATCTAACCCTTCTGGCCCAGAGTCTCAGGTGACTCGAAAAATAAGAGTGGTGGTCACAGCTTATTCCAGTACGCCCGCGCAGACAGATGACAATCCTTATATCACGGCTGCTGGAACCTGGGTCAAAGAGGGAATTATAGCAAATAATCTTCTTCCTTTTGGAACAAAAATTAGGATTCCAGAACTTTATGGAGATAAAGTTTTTGTAGTTGAGGATCGAATGCATTGGAGAAAAGGATATTATCATGTCGATATTTGGTTTGCTTCTTATGGAGAAGCTAAAAATTTTGGAGCAAAAAGAACTTATATTGAGGTATTAGAAAGTTAAATTTTGAAAACAAATTTAGAAATTAAACAGCCCGTACATAGCACGGGCTGTTTTTTGTGTTTGAAAAAGATTTCTAGGCGAGAATTTTTTGATTTAATCGCCAACCAACTTTTGAAGGATAATTTTGCTTAATATAATGCCTTCTTTTTATTGATTTCCATTTTTCAAAAACCCGATGTTTACGAGGAAGATATAAAGTGGGGACATTTCTATACATAAATTCAGCTAATTTCTCACAATCATCAATATAAAAATGAATAGTATATTGAGTCATTTTCCTTCCCATCCGTTTATCGGTTGTCTGATGAATAGTTTTTTTAGGAATACTTAAATTTTCACAAAGTTGCTCATCAAATTTTGTAATGAAAGATAAACTAGAACTTACAAATCCAGCTTTAATTTGAGGAATTTTATTAACGTTATAAATATAAACCGTGCCGTCGCCATCAAAAAATCCTCGAACAAAATCGGGGAAATATTTTTCTGGAACTTTAATTGGGCTTAAATTATATGTTTTTCTGGGCAATATTCCTAAATTTATTAAATCTTTAGTTATAATTGGATTACGTATTTGTAACTGATAAGCAATAATATTGGAACTCCCTCCGGATTTTTTACCAATTTTATGTTCAGAGCCTAATACGTTTCTGAGCCGATACAAATGCTTCTTTTCAGCAGAAGTAATATTAAATGTGAGGGGGTTATTTTTTCTATCTTTACTTGCTGCAATACAACCGTCAGCAGTAACATAACCCAAAACATAACTCATCTCAGAAGTCCAAGTCTTAAAGAAGTCTTGGTTAATACGTTTTTTAAATATCATTCCCATGTTTTAAAATAGTGCCGCGGGTGGGACTCGAACCCACACGGGATTTCTCCCACGTGATTTTAAGTCACGCGCGTAATACCAATTCCGCCACCGCGGCAAAATTTTGAGGCCAGGATGGGATTTGCACCCATGTATAACGCTTTTGCAGAGCGCTTCCTTACTACTTGGATACCTGGCCGTCAATTCATTTTAGCAATTTTTTGCCTCTTTTTCAATCTTCCTGCTTGTTTTTAACTTTCTCTAAAATCTCTTCAATTTTCCCTGCTTCTTTAGTTTCTTTCTCTTCGATAAATTTAATTCGAGGAATTGGTCTCATTCGCAAACGCTGATTCAATTTTTGTTGTAATTCATAAACTTCTCGATTCAAGATTTGAAAAACTTTTGAAGTTTTTTCTTCCGGCATTACTGAAACATAAACTTTGCTTTCTATTAAATTAGAGGTGGTCTCAACCCTTGTTACCGTTACCAAAACATCACTTGGACGCCACCCACCCTCCTCCCAATCAATCTCTTTTAAGATGATCTGGCTCAATTCCTTTTTTATTAATTGATTAACACGTTGAATACGTTTAGACATTTTTACAACTCACTCTTTCTTCTTTCTTCTTGATAAATCACTAATATGTCCCCCTCTTCAATTTTTGTATCACCTTCGTAAAGGAACCCGCATTCCTCCCCTTTCGGAATTCGATCGACATCTTTTTTATTTTTCTGGAGATTGACCAACTTCCCTTTACCAACAGAGTTTTCTCCTCGAAAAATTTCAATCAAAGCTCCTTTTTTAACTTCTCCTTCAATTACTTTTCCTCCGATAATCTGGCGATTTTTCTCTGTAAGAAAAATTACTAGAGTTTTAACTTTCCCTAAATCGGTTCTCACTATCTCTGGTCGGAGCCCTCTTTCCATAAATTTGCGAACTCCTTCTACTAAATCATAAATTACATCAAAGGTCATTATTTTAATTTTCTCTCTTTCGGCTAATATTTTGGCCGTTAGATTAATTTTTACCCGGAAGCCCAAAATCAGAGCCCTCCCCCCTTTAGCTAGCTTAATATCATTTTCATTTATCTCTCCCACTTCCGATTTTAAAATTCTTAAAATTACTCTTTCTTGGGGGAGATTATTTAAAACTCCCTCAAGGGCTTCAATGGAACCCACAACATCGGTTTTTAAAATTAGATTTAAAACCTTTTGGTCTGAGGAAGTTTCTAAAACTTCAGGAACTTTTTTCTCAACGATTTTAAGATGGCTTTTAGCCGCTTCCAAATCAGGAAAAACTTTAAAATTTTCCCCAACCTTGGGAACATCTTCAAATCCGATGACAATAGCCGGATCCGAAGGCAGAGCTTCTTCAATAGAGCGGCTTTGAAAGTCTTCTAATTTTTTTATTTTCCCAAAAGTAGAAAAAGTGCCTAAAATATCGCCTGGTTTTAAAACTCCCTCGGTAATGAGCAAGGTAGCCGTTGGTCCTCTTAAAGGGTCTAAATAAGATTCAATTACTACTCCTTCCGCTTTCTTGGTAATCTCTGCTTTCAAATTTTCCATTTCGGCCACCAATAATATCAATTCTAAGAGTTCAGGAATTCCCTGGCCTTCAATAGCCGAAATTTCAATTGAAGGAGTTTTCCCGCCCAGCGATTCAACCACAACCTCTTCCTGAGTCAGTTCCTTTTTAACTTTTTCTGGATTAGCTTCCGGTTTATCAATTTTATTTAAGGCAACAATCATTGGAATTCCTGATTTTTTAATATTGGAAATGGCCTCTTTAGCTTGAGCCTTTACTCCTTCCGTAGAATCCACTACTAAAATAGCCAAATCAGCTACTTTGGCTCCTCGGGAGCGCATTGCTGAGAAGGCTTCGTGGCCCGGAGTATCAATAAAAGTTATTTTTTTATCACCTTCAACAATTTGATAAGCTCCAATATGTTGGGTAATACCGCCAGCTTCTTTTTCGGCAACATGGGTTTTTCTAATCTGGTCCAAGAGAGCCGTTTTTCCATGATCAATGTGCCCCAGTACTACTACTACCGGTGGTCGGGTGATTAAGTTTTTTTTGGATATTTTCGGCATTTTTTTTGGCTATTTCTAAAGCTTGGTTTTCTTCTTCTGATAATAAATATTTTGATAAACCCTTCTCGATTGGTTTTCCATAAACTCGGTTACCTTCCCTAGTATATAAACTAGTAATAACAATGCCTGAATCATTGTCATCTAATAGGGCAACTGAAAAGCTCTGGTCCCCGCCAATTTCTTTAAAAGGGTTAAATCTAACTAGACCGATTTTCTTAATAGAAAACTGGCTTTCTTTTTTCAAATTTTCTAATTCTTCCGAAAGCTTTTCAAAGTTTTTTTCCAAATCCTTAAAATAAGCTAAAATCTCCTTAAAATTTTCCGGTTCCTTTTTATTTTTTTTGAAAAAATTTAACATAGCGGAGGCGGAAGGATTCGAACCTTCGATGGTCTTTCAACCATAGCAGTTTTCGAAACTGCCCGATTAAACCACTCTCGCACGCCTCCTTTTTAAAATCATTTTTAAAGATACCATTTTTTTAATTAAAAAGCGAGGTTTTTTAAATTTTCAACTGCTTTTTCGGGAGCAGTCTTTTTATAGATTACTTTGTAAATTTCATTAATCATTGGCAAATCCAATTTGTGGATTTTCCCTAATTCATGAAAAGCGAAAACATTATCAAAACCTTCAATCGTTACTTTTCTCTCAATAATAGGAGCCCGCTTTAGCGGGAGGGTGGTGGGCGGATTGTAGTTTTTTCTCAATTTTTTAGCATCGGAAAGAAGGGCTTGACCAAATTGAAAATTTCGAGAAAGAGGGTTAGTTGAAGTTAAAATTAAATCCCCTGAGCCGGCTGGCCCTAAAAAAGTTTTTCTTTTAGCTCCCATTGCTTTGCCAATTTTTATCATTTCTTTTAGACCAAGTTGAACTAAACCTTTTTTAATTTTTTTGACTTCCAAACCCTGCCGGTCTGCCTCAACTAAACTAATACCAATAGCTAAGGCATTTTTTAGGGCACCAGCCAACTGAACCCCAATCAAATCAGTGGTAGTTGAAACTCGGAGAGGTTTAATTTTAAAAAGTTCTTTAAGTTGCTTTAAAAATTTTTTATTTCTGGAAGCTATTACTTCTTTAGCTGGCTTTCCCCTAACAATTTGCCTGGCAAATCCTGGGCCAGATAGATGGGCGTAAGAGGTATTCCCTAAAAGTTCTTCGACAATTTGCGAGGGGACTTTTAGAGTCTCTTTCTCTATTCCCTTGGCAATTCCCAACAAAGGCGGTAAATTTTCAAAACTTTTAAGTGCCAGTAAAGTTTTCCGAAAATTGAAAGAAGGAGAAGCAATAATAATTAAGTCAGCCCTTTTTATTGCTTCTCTTAACTCAGAAAAAATAAAAATATCTCGAGGAATCTTAATTCCTGGCAACCTGTCGTTTTCTCTAAATTTAGCGATTTTTAGGGAAATCGCCGGATTTTCATACCGAAATCTTACCTGGTTTTTTTTACTTAAAAGAATACCCAGGGTTAGACCCCAGGCGCCTGGTTCCAAAATGGCAATTTTTTTCATAATTTTAGTGGACCCAGCGAGACTCGAACTCGCGACCTCCTCGATGCCATCGAGGCGCGCTACCAACTGCGCCATGGGCCCCCTGTGCCCCTGATAGGAGTCGAACCTATATCCGAACCTTAGGAGGATTCTGTTCTATCCATTGAACTACAGGGGCGACAGAAATATTTTAGCAAATTTTTCACTTGTTGACAAGATTTTTTGTGGTAAAATTAAATTGTATGCCCGAGAAGTCTCCAATTATTGAAGTAGCCAAAAAGGTTTGTCCAGCCGTAATCACTATTGTCATTACCAGAGACCTACCTAAAATAGAAGGTTTTTATTTTTTCCCTTTTAGTGGTCAGAGATTTATTGTTCCTAAATTTAATAAAAAAAGAGAGAAGACAAAAATCGGAGGAGGCTCCGGTTTTATTGTTTCCCCAGACGGTTATATTATTACTAGCAGCCATGTAGTAGCTGATCCCAAGTCTGATTATACTATTATTTTTGAACCAAAGAAAAAATATCCAGCCAAGGTGATATCTCGTGATCCAATTAATGATGTTGCTATTTTAAAAATAAATGCCAAAAATTTACCTTATTTAGAGCTAGGTGATTCGGAAAAAATTGAACTAGGCCAAACAGTAATTGCTGTTGGAAATGCTTTAGGGGAATTCCATGATACAATTTCAACGGGCGTGGTTTCGGGATTAAGTAGATATATTACTGCTTACAGTGGTTTAACCCGCCAGGCAGCTAGATTAAAGGGCTTAATTCAAACTGATGCTGCTATTAATCCAGGGAACAGTGGAGGGCCTTTAGTCGATATTGAAGGGAAAGCGATTGGCGTTAATACGGCTATGGTTATGGGAGCTCAAAATATTGGCTTTGCCATTCCTATTAACTATGCCAAAAAAGACTTAGAAGAAGTGAAAAAATACGGAAAAATTAGAAGGCCATTTTTAGGGGTAAGATATGTCCTTTTAGATAAAATGATTGCTGAAAAAAATAGATTACCAGTGGATTATGGAGCTTTAATTGTCAGAGAAACTTTGGGAGAATCAGCAGTAGTTAAAGGAAGTACGGCTGATAGAGCTGGTTTAAAAGAATATGACATAATTTTGGAATGCAATGGTGAAAAAATTACAGTGAAAAATCCCTTGGCTAATATTTTACAAAAATTAAAAATCGGGAAAGAAATTAAATTAAAAGTTTTAAGAGAAGGAAAGAAGATAATCTTAAAAGCAAAACTGGAAGAGAAAAAGTAAAATCCTTCCAAGAATTAAAAAACAGCTTTGAGAGAGGCTGTTTTTTGGTTAAATTGGGTCGTCTAGCGTGTAATATTAGAACCTGTCTATAATTAATCATCTATTTTATCAGATGGTATAGAAGGGCCTTTTATAACCATTAAAATAGTTCCATCCTCAACGCTCACTACTTTTGTAATTGATTTTGCTTTTATAAAAACGAAATCGCCCTTTTTTAGCCTTAATAAAACGTTATCCACTTCTTGTTCTATGGAACCATTAATAACCATGGCGAAGTCATCGATTTTCTCGTGGTGGTGGGGTCTTTTATTAATATGTTTTTTTAACTCTTCCGAATTCATAAATGCGATTTCTATCTTCTCTGAATATACTAAAGCTTTCTCGAAGGTACCACTAAGATAACCTCTGGTATTTTTATTAAGTTCTTCTATAAATTTTTCGTCATTAATCGAGCCTCTGTAATACATAATTCATTCTATCAAAAAACCGCCCTCATAAGAAGACGGCTTTTTGATTTTCGGCAGGTGGCTAAGCGGATTTGAACCGCCTCTGAGAGTTCCACAAACTCTAGTGCTGCCATTACACCATAGCCACCATGTGCCCTCGGGAGGACTCGAACCTCCACTCTTCAACTTAGAAGGTTGTTGCTTTATCCAATTAAGCTACGAGGGCATTTAACCTTTAAATTATATCTAAAATTGAAATTGAAATCAAGGGTTCGATGAATCTTCGATTTATCTCAATCTTCAATAAATTTTCAATTTATTTCGATGTTAACGGAATAGGTCAGGGTATTGTTTTAAATTTACTTCTTCAAATCTTTTTTCTTTCTCTTGCCAAGTTTCTAAAACTTCTTGATAAATTTTTTCTTTAAATTTTAATGGTTCTTCCGAAACTTCCGGTTTTTCTTTTTCAACTAAAAAACTATATTGATAAAAAATAAAACCACCAAGAATTAAAGCTATTAATAATAACCCAAAAAAAGTTAAGAAGCTCTGCTCACCTAAAATTCTCGGTAGTTTTTTAAGAAACTTTTTGGTCTTTTCAGTTTTGAATTTAGGAATCTTCATTTAATGAGCTTCTGTAAGAAGCGAAGTTGGAGATGAAGTTTTAGCTTCATCGACTAGTATAAACTTTTATTGAAAGGGTGGTTTTAACATCGCCTAAGGAAAATCTTTCAGATTCTTTTGACTTCAGCTCTTTTTCAGTCAACTTTCGGGCATTTAAGTTTTGAATTTCAATTAAATAAGGGCCGGTTTCTATTCTTGCCAAAAACTTTAAAAATTTGGGGAAAGAAGTAGTAGAGCTGATTTGGAAAAAAAGAGAAGGCCAGGGATCTTTTTCAATTTTTTTAGGCAGAGCTGAAGAAATTTCAATCGGAACTTCATAGTCTCTGGCCGCCGTCTCTAAAAAACTAATAAATTCCACTGGTACCTTAGGGTCAATAAATAATTGGTCATTTTTTTCTAAATTTGGCTCTATTTCTTGCCAAAGACTTTGAAATTTTTCCAGATTCTCAATTTTTGTTTCCAAAGAGAGAAGTTTTTGTTTTTTGAAAATTAAGTCTTCAGAATTATTTTTTATTCCAGTAAAAAGAGGGTGAATTATAAAGACAAGAAAGCTGATAATTAAAATGCTGAAAATTATTAAAGATAAATTGATTTTGTTTTTCAGGGTCATTTTATAATCTTAAAATTTACTGAAAAATCAATATCGGTTGGTTTAACCCAGTTAGATGGCGGAAAATAAATTTCGCCTAAAAGTTCTTCTTGCTCAAGATTTTTCTTAAACTCTAATAAAATTTCTCGAGTAGGAGAAAAACCTGAGAGGGAAATTTGAGCGGGATCAAGGTTAAGAATGGTTAGATAGGTTTCAAGAGGAAGAGTTTCAGAAATTTTTTCTAAAATCTCAGTCAAATTAGTCTGGTCTTGATAAAAAGAGTTTAATTTTGAGAGAGTCTGATTAGATATAATGATTTTTCCTTCTAGACTTTGGATTTGAGATTCTTCAAATTTTTTTTCTTTTTGCAAAAGAAGAATTTTTTGGGCTTCTAGCTGACCGGAAATAAAAATCTTTACTGAAAATAAAATCAAAGCTAAACAAATCAGAAAAATTAAAACCAGAATTTCTAAGATTAAAACCAGTTTCCAACTTTCTTCTTCTTTGAGCTCCGCTTTATATTGTGGTGGTAATAAATTTATCATCGAGATAAATTGAAAATTTATCGAAGATCGAAAGTCAAAGAAGATTTTCTTCTTTTCCACCTTCGCTAACGCTTGGTAATTGAAAATTCATTGAGTATTAGATTTAACCCCTCTCAACGCTAAACCAAGGGCAGTAGTGTAACCCAATGATTTCTCAAAGGGTAACGGTAACTTAGGAATGTCTCTTTGAGGGTCAGCTAAAATATTTATCCAGGGATTTCCGAGTTCGACCGGAATTTTTAGTTGGGATGAAAGAAAATTGGTAAGTCCTTTTAAATTCGCTCCTCCTCCACAAAGAAAAATCTTTTTCACTCCTTTACCATTGGGCGGCAAGTGCTCATGAGAAGCATGGGTCTGATAGTAAACAAAATACCTTTTAATTTGTTCAATTAAATCAGTTAAGGCCGGAATTAAGGCTTCAAAAATTTCCTTACTTTTTTTTACCTTGGGCTGAAGACCATATTCTATTTTTAATCTTTCAGCCTCAGCCAGATTTATTCCTAAGGCCTTGGAAATAATTTCAGTAAAACTTTGGGAAGAGACTGGAATAGAGGAAGTAAATCTTAAAGAATGGCCAGAAAATACAATGAAACCGCTTCTGGTTGCTCCTAAATCAATTAAAAGAACAGGGGAAGTAGTAACTTCATTTTTTATTAAAGCCCGGGCAATAGCTAAAGACTCGATTTCTAGGGATACCGGTTTTAAATTTGCTTTTTTAAAACAAGAGAGGTAGGGGTCAACCGTTTTTTTAGGCAAAGCAGCAATTAAAACATCGAAATGGTCTAAATGATTGTGAACTGGGGGAACAGTTTGAGAATCTAAATAGGCTTGGTCAATTGGCAAAGGAATATAGTTTTCCGCTTCATAGATAACCGCTGATTTTAAATCCTCTTCTGACATTCTGGGCATCTGGATTACCTGTAAAAAAGCTTTTTCTTCTGGTAAAGAAGCTACTACATATTTTGTCCTCAATTTTTTTCCTTTAACTTTGGCAATTGCTTCTCTAATAATTTTTACTAAGGCTTTTTCATCTTTAATTTCTCCCCCTTTAATTATCCCCGGTTTAATTTTCTCTTCCCCGAAAGAAGCTAAATCAAAAAACTTCCCTCTTTTTTTGAGTTTAATAATTTTCAAAGACAGATCAGAGATATCTAATCCAAAAGCTTCAGGTTTTAAAGTAAGAAATTTTAACATATTAATAAATTTCCTCCCATTCCTTAAATTCGGAAATTTCTGAGACATAGGGAAGAAAGGGTGGAGGATTATAACTTTGTTTGGAATCGTAAATATTTTCTCTATCTTCAAACCCAGAAGCTATTCCTCCCCAAGAATAAACCCATTGAGTTCCCACCCGGCCATTACTCACTACTGAGCCGAACACTTCTAAATATTCCTTTAGACAATCTTGGGGATAGTAAGAACAGGGATAATGGTTTCTTCCGAAATTACCAATTTGAGCAACATAGATACCGTGGAGTTCCATTGATTCAGGAACTTCTAGAGCAATTAAATTGTTATGCTGGGCCAGTAAAACTAAACCGTCTGAGCCGTCTTTAGTGTCGTAAGTAATATCTCCAGTCAACCAAATATTAGTTTCTTTACTGGGAGTTTCCAAATCAGCCGAAACTACTGTAAGTTTTCCCTGGACTTCACCTTCTATCCAAAGATTATCTTCAATAAACACCAAACTGCAATCACCAGGAATGGGATAATTTCCCAAAAGAGTTTTTTCATTAATTACCGAATACTCCCAATGCCAATCATCTTCATGGTTATAAGCATAAACTGAATCTAAATCAGTAATTTTGTAAACATCGACGCTTCCCTTATTTAATATAACATAATATCCCTGTTCTCCTGAAGGAGGAAGATAGATTCCTTGACTTTGATTTTCGGTTAAATCTTTAATTTCTGCCAAATCCATGGTAATCCCCTCAAAATCAAAGGGAGGAACTGGATATCGAAAAAGTTCTTCATTCCCATTAGCGGTGGTAAATACCCCCGGTTTTTCTTGAGAAGGGGAACAACCAAAAGAAGGAGTACAAATCCAGGTTTCTTTAGCTGAAGTGACCAAGGAATTATTCTCTCCATCCATTCTTATTCCACCATTGGAATGATAAGGACCCTTTATTTCTCGGTCGGACCCGGCCCAAACATTATCATTTAAAAGATAGGCAAAATCGGCTACTGAGGGACGAATATATTTAACTTTGACCTCTCTTTTTGTTTCAGGAAATTGGTCGGTCCAGCCAGTAGAACTGATAGTAACGGCAGTAACCTTTCCGCATTGGGTTTTCCCCTCTATTTCTAAACTAAATTGGCCTTCCACTTTTTTCAGAGGATCAGAATAAGGATGTTGGTAGGGTCCACAAACTAAACAGGGAGGGGTGTCACAACACCAACTTTCTCCATTTTGCAAATCGTCAGGAAAATGGCATAAATGCCAGCGATAATAATCAATTCCAGCTTCAGCAATATGCAATGCTTCATTCCAAGCTATTTTTTGAGTAGTCTGTCTCAACTGCAAGGAAATAAACCCTAAAAGTCCAGAAATTAAAAGCAGAAAAATTGCTCCAAAGACCAAAGTATAAGTAGTAATTATTCCTTTTTTATTTCGGATTTTCATCTAGAGATTTGTTTTGAGATTTCTAATTTGGACATCTGACTCCAATTTAAAATCTTTAGGGAGCCGCTTTGGATCGATATTGACGATTAAGTTTAAATGCATTCGGCTAGTTTTTTCTAACCGGTCTTCAGGTTGGACAGGATTATTATCACCATCATAATAAGTAAATACTGGCTCTGATCTAACTTCATTTTGAATATTTTCTGAGATAATAAAAATTTCTTCATTCGCTAAGGGGTATTCAATCGGCCAACTAGTGGGGTTAGTCACCCCTTTTTTGAAAATCGCCTTATCCTCAATCTCAGGAGTTTCAACCCAGTTAAATTCAAATTTGGCTTTGATCGAATGATTAATTTCTTGCCAATCGCAAAAGGCACCAACTTCACCGGAAGCAGAAGCAGTAAACTGGATACTATTATCGCTGGCTGGGTCAGTGACATTAAAAATGGTTAAATCCTGCCAGAAGCCAACACACTGACCACAATCTGAGCCAGTACAAAGGGTACCGAGGTTTGTTCCGTCAGCATAAATATCTACTATTTCATTAACAGAATTTAAATCTCCTTCAACACTAACCTTTAGCTGGGCCATTTCTAAGGTTTCTCCAAGAAAATCAGAGAAAGAAACACTGCAACTCCCACCGTTACTAAAACTCACACACTGCTCAGTTTGGGAACCACTTCCCCCTCCGGCTGGCTTGACAAAATATCTTACTCTTTCCACCGCTTCATCTTTATCAATATCTGAGTAAAAAATGAACTCATAGTCCTCAGCCTTTTCGATAATATAAGCTCCGTCATCTCCCACCCTAGCCTCCCTGATTTCTTTTACCATGCTCTCTATCCCTTTTCTGGCTTCGCCAATGGCTACCGCTTCTTGCCAAGTAAAGCTGTGGGTTCGGTAACCCATTATAACCAAACCAGATATCGCTCCCATGATCAAAGCAAAAATAAAAATGGTAACTACGGTTTCAATTAAGGTAAAACTATTTTTCATCCTTTAGCTAGGAGAAAGAATTAAATTAATAATGGTAATGGTATCTCCAGAAACCCAAACCTGGTCTTCATAACTTTCATATCCTTCGGCGGTGACTTCTAAGTTGTAAGTGGCCTCTTCCAAGGGAATAAAGAAAGTTTCTCCATTCTGGTCGGTCGGTTGGGTTCTATCGTAACCCAAGCCGGTATTGTAAAGACGGACTTGGGCACTAAAGACGGGGCCTAAACTTTCGGAGTCTTTTACCCTTACCAAAAGAGTATTTTCAGCTGCTAAATATAAAGTGAGAGGTTGGTTGGTATCAGGAGAAAGGTTTACCGAAAGAGTACCATCTAGCAAAATCTGACCAGGAATGGCTTCTTCCAGTTCCACCCCTTCCCCACTGATAGTAAAATTAGAAAAATTATAAGTGTCCCATTCCAAACCCGAAATGCTACCGGATTTGTTTATGGTCTGACTAGTGGGAAGGTATTTATAAATTGGATCTTCAGCGGCATCAGTACCGACTATTTTCCCTCCTCGAAGAACAAAACTGGTGGTAATTGGTTGGGCTACCTGGGTGAAATAAGAAATATGCCACTCTAAAAGCCTGGGGGTTTGAGAAAGGTCAACGGTGGAAAGGGTGGCTTTGGCTTTTAAAGGACTATAAACGGTTTGGTCCAAACTAGATAAATCTACAGGGGAAGGACCGAGGCCAGTTGAATTTTCAGCTAAGTCACTATCGGGAATTAAAACCCAAACCTCATTCTGGCTGTCAAAATATAAAATTTGATAAACGATTTGGGTGTCAAGAGGATTTGACTCTATCCAACTAAATTGATTCCAGCCTTGTAAATTAGGAGAAGTGATATCGGTAGAAATGAGATAACCTGAACTTAGGTAATCTCCGTTGGTTTTAGCTAGGGTTACTTCTCCTTCGCTTAGGGAGATATTGGAGTAATCTGAAATCTTGCTTAGATTGTTAAATTCGTCGTCAAAACTCTTTTTGCCCCGAGAAGATTTGGTCTCTATCCAAAAAGCGCTCAACAAATCAATCGAGAAACTCATTTCAGTAATTTGTCCTTCTAAAATGGTTGGGTTGGGTTTTTCCGGATTAGCAATAGTTTTTGAGTCATAAGTTTCGCCAGATTTAAAAGTTTGCTCCTGACTGTAATCAGAAGAGGTACCGGGTCGAGGAACAGTCACCTTATAATTTTCTGGCTCTAAAGAAGTATTAAGAAAAATACCATTTTCCCCAGCACATTTACCATTTAAATCAGTCAGGCAGTACTTTTTATTTCCGGTAATGATATCCTCCACTTGGACTTCAATACTAGAGAGGCCTTCTCCCTTGGCATTGAATGCTGAAACCTCAAGCACCCCGCCTTTTTTTTCACATTCTTGGATATTATTTTTAGGAGCGATCACAGTAGAAAGGGTAACTTCTCCCCCAAATTGGACTGGAGAAGTGACTGTAACCGTTATTTTTTTGTAATCGCAAGGGCAGTTATCTTCGGGAGTAAGACCATCGGCGCCATCTAAAACACAATCCACACTACTCACGATGGTATATTCTTCAGTATCGGAGGGATAATATTCAGTTGATTTGATGGCTCCTTCTTCATCTACCCCCTCTATCCCCACTTTTCGATAAGGTAGATTTCTGGCTTCTTCTAACTTCTGATTAGCTAAAGAGGTAGCGGTAATTTTGACTTGGGAAATGCTCACTACTTTCAATCCAAGCTGATAGGCCCCGAAAATTCCCAAAAAAATAATCAGCATTAAAGCTGTCCCAACTATTACATCAATAAGTGTAAAACTTTTTTCAACTTTTGATTTCATTATAATCCTCCCAGCATACTATACATTGGTTGAACCATAGATATGGCAAAAAAACCAACCGCTGCTCCAATGATTAACATCATTACTGGTTCAATAACTGAAGCTAGATTTTTAGTAGCTCTTCCCACTTCCTCTTCAAAAAAATCAGCTAATTGAGCTAAAATATTTGAGGTTTCGCCAGTCTCTTCTCCTACGGCAATCATTTGAACTACAATCAAGGGATAAATATTTTGATAAGAGCTAAGAGCGTCAGAAAGTTTTTCTCCCTTTCTCACTCTTTTAGCGGCTTTACTTACAGCTGTTTTAAAATAAACATTTCCTAAGGTTTCTGAAACAACCTCCAAAGACCTAACAATTGGCACTCCCGAAGAAATGAGAGAACTCAAAGTTCTTACCATAGAAGCCGAATTAGTTTTTCTAATAATTGGAGAAATAATGGGGACTTTTAATAAAAGAGCATCTATTACTTCCTTTCCTTTTTTAGTTTTTAGTAATCTCCAGAAAATAAAGATAAGCAAAACAAGAACTAAAATAATTAAGTACCATTTTTCGACTAAAAAAATACCTAAACCAATTACTAATTTGGTAGTAGCCGGAAGTTCGATGCCTAGCTCTTCAAAAGTTTCAGCCAATTGCGGAACAACCATAATTAGCATCATAATTCCGATACCGAGCATAGCGCAAATAATCACGGCTGGATAAATCATTGCTCCTTTTATTTTTGATTTAAGCTCGTTTTCTCTTTCCATCTGCTGGGCGAGGATTTTTAAAACTTCCTCTAAGGTTCCTGCTTCCTCCCCTACTTTTACCATGCTCAAAAAAAGTTCAGAGAAAATGTTAGGATATTTACTTAATGATTCAGAAAAGCTTTTTCCTTTAGCAATTTCTTCTCTTATCTCTGGTAAGGCGCTTTTCAATTTCTTACTCTTTGATTGACCAGCTAAAATATGGAGGGCTCGGGGCAAAGAAAGCCCTGAGGCTAGCATTACTTGTAAATTCCTAGTAAAAAATATTTTCTCAGTTAAGGAAACCCCTCCAAAAGGTAAGGCAATCTCAAATTTTCTTTTCTTAGCTATCTCGGCTTCAGTTTCAGCTTTAATCAAAATAAAACCCTGCTCTCGCAGTTTTTTCGCTAGTTGGTGAATATCCTTGGTCTCCAAAATACCAGTTTTACTTTCCCCTTTTAAAGATTTGGCCGTATAAAAATACTTTGGCATTACTCGATAATAACCCTTAATATTTCTTCGATTGAGGTTATTCCTTGGGCTGCCTTAACAAAACCATCCTCAATCATTGTTCTCATTCCCTCTTTTTGGGCTTGAGCGGTAATTTGGTAAGAAGTTGCTCTTTTAACAATCAATTCTTTGATGGTTTCAGTAATTGGTAAAATTTCGTAAATTCCAATTCGGCCTTTATGTCCCTCGGGACATTCTTTAGAGGGTTTGGGCCGATAAAATTCGATGTCTCGGAAATTTTCTTTTGGCTTTATTATTTTTTCTTCTTTTAAAATCTTTAAAATTCGATCTGGGTCGCAATATTTTTTTAAATTTTTCATTTCCGAATCTTTTAAATTATACTTAGTTTTTACTCTACAAAGCCGCCTAACTAATCTTTGAGCCAAAATTACATTTAAGGTTGAAGAAATTAAAAATGGTTCAGCTTGCATGTCAATCAATCTAGGAATGGCTCCGGCCGCATCAGTGGTATGCAAAGTAGATAAAACTAAGTGACCAGTTAAGGCCGCATTGATAGCTAAACCGGCAGTTTCATTATCTCTAATTTCTCCCACCATGATGATGTCAGGATCTTGACGAACTAAAGCTCTTAAACCATTGGCAAAAGTTAAGCCAATTTTTGGCCTAACCTGAGTTTGATTAATTCTAGGCATTCGATATTCAATTGGGTCTTCCACGGTCGAGATATTCACGCCCGGTAAATTTAAAATTTCCAGCATGGCATACAAGGTAGTAGTTTTCCCGCAGCCAGTGGGTCCAGTTACCAAAATCATCCCTACCGGTTTTCTTAAATTATCCTGAACCCCTTCCAAAGCATCTCCCCTCAACCCCAAGCCTTCTAAGCTATGGACCTTGGCAGTTTCGGCTAGAAGTCGCATCACAATTTTCTCTCCATCAAAAACTGGTAAAATTGAAACCCGGATAGAATATCGGTATTCTTTAGTTTCAATTTTAAATCGGCCATCCTGAGGTAATCGATGTTCATCAAGTTTTAAATTAGATAAAACTTTTACTCTGGCGACAATTCCCGAAGCAGCTGTTTTGGGCAGAGTCATGGCATCTCGCAAAATTCCATCAATTCGGTATCTAACTACTACTTCTTTTTCTAAAGGTTCAATGTGAATATCAGAGGCTCTTTGTAAAACGGCGTGTTTTAACAAGGTATCAACAATTCTTATCACTGGTAAACCTTCAGCAACTTTTTTTAGCTCCTCTTTCTCTCCACCAGCTAGCGGACCTATTTTTATTTTTTTTATCGGCTTTATTACCCCAGCTTCTTTTTTGATAATCTCCCCAAATTCTGCCTCTAAAGTTTTTTGATATTGCCTTAAGACATTTTTGATTGATTCTGGAGTAGTTAATCTTGGTAAAATTTTTAAGGGGGTAGTCTTTTTAATAAACTCAATCGTTCTTAAATCTTCGGGGTCTAACATGGCCACCTCTAAGTCATTTCCCTTTTTTCTGAAAGCAATAATATTGTGGCTCCTGGCAATTGGTTCAGGAATAATTTTCAGAACTTCCGGCGAAACAATTTCTTTTTCTAAATTTACAAAAGGAATTCCTAAAATATAGGCTTCCAGTTTAATAAACTGCTCTTTTGAAATTAGACCTTCGGAAACCAAAACATCACCAACTTTTAGATTAGTTTTTTCAGCTTTTTTAAAAGCCTTTTCAAATTGAGCTTTAGTAACTAAATCAGCATCAAGTAGGAAGGCTTCAAGTTGTCCCGGTTCAACTCTCATAGAAATTTATTCACCGAGGGCTTTTTTTATCTTTTCTACTACTTCTTCCAAAGAATAATCGGCCTTAACTAAATAAGTAGTGGCTCCCAGCTCAATGGCTTTGTCTACATCTCCTATCCCCTCAAGATTAGTCAAAACAATCACTGGAATATTTTTAGTTTCAACCTCGGCTTTTAATTTTTTTAAAACTTCAAAACCGTTAACTTTAGGTAAAATTAAATCAAGTAAAATTAAATCTGGCTTTTTGTTTTTTGCTAACCTCAAACCTATTTCTCCATCTAAGGCCGGAATCACCTCACAACCTTCCGATTTTAAAATTTCTCCAAAAGTTTTTTGAAGAGTAGATTCATCTTCAATAAATAAAATTTTTTTCATATTTTTAAATTATTTTATTGGTAAAATAAACCAGAAGGTCGACCCAATACCTTCTTGGCTTTTAAATCCAATTTTTCCTCCTGATCTATTAACAATTGATTTAGTAATATATAAACCCAGGCCTGAACCCTGGGTTTGATATCTCATCACATTTTCGGAGCGGAAAAATTTTTGAAAAATGTATTTTTGATCTTCTTTAGGGATACCCACTCCATTATCTTTTATTTCAAAATAAAGATTTTTTTCTCTTTTCTCCAATTTTATCTCAACCTGGCCTTTTTCTTTAATATAACGAATAGCATTGTCTAAAAGGTTTTCAATCACTAATAGAATCTGGGAAGGGTCAACGAAAACTTTTGGTAAATTTTCTTGAGCTTTAAGTTCTATCTTAACGTTAGAGGCTTTAGCAAAAGACTCAAGTTCTTTAATTATTTTCCTGACCAAATCTTCTAAAAAGATCTCTTTTTTCTTTAAGGGGAGTTTGGCCGTTTCAATTTTGGAAACGATTAATAAATCGGAAACCAGTTCTCTCATCCTGGTACTATTTTCTTTTAAAATTTTAAAATATTCCAGCTGTTTTTCACTAACTCCATTGACTCTTCCCGAAGTTAACAATTCAATTACCCATCTTAGATTAGAAAGAGGAGAACGTAGTTGATGAGAAACCACGCTAATAAATTCTGACTTCATCCGATTAGCTTCAGCTAATCTTTCAAAACTCCGGGTAATAATCACGGCAATCGTAAATAAAATTGCGGTTACCAAAAGGACAATCAAAGTTATTACTTGGGGATCTTCGACATAACGGCTACCAATAGCATAGACAGCCAGAGTTGAACCAATAATAATTATCCCCATTGCCAAAAAAAGAAAATGGGGGCATTGCCAGAGAGGAAGACCATATTTTTTGCACTGAGCTGGAACATTAAATTGTTCAAAAATTTCCTTAAGATTCATTATTTTAGTATATCATATCAAACAGGCGATGAGAATAAAATTCTCATCTTCACCTTCGCCCCCTCAATGTTTTTGGTGGGGGCTCGGTGATTGACCAAAAGAAAACAAAGAGGTATAAAAAGTTATAGACGGGGTATAGTGTAACGGCAGCACGAGTCCTTTGGGAGGATTTAGTTCCAGTTCGAATCTGGATACCCCGACTGCGGGTATAGTATAGTGGTAGTACGGAACCCTTCCAAGGTTCAGGCACGGGCTCACTCCCCGTTACCCGCTCTAACAAAAATACGGCTTAGAAAGCCGTATTTTTTATTCGTATATTCGTAAAGATTCGCAATTCGTAGGATTACTTTGCGTACTCAATTACTCGGTTTTCTCTAATTAGATTAACTTTTATTTCACCAGGATACCTTAATTCTTCCTGAATTTTATTAGCAATTTCTTTAGCCAGTTTTTTAGCCGTAAAGTCATCAACTTCTTCTGGTTTAACAAAAACTCTTATTTCTCGGCCAGCTTGCAAAGCCCAGGCTTTTTCCACCCCAGAAAAGCTCAAAGCAATGTTTTCCAAATCTCCCAATCTCCTCAGATAATTTTCTAAAGTATCTTTTCTAGCCCCGGGCCGGGCGCCGGAAATTTGGTCTGCCGCCTGGACAATCACTGCTTCAATGGTTTGATAAGGATATTCTTCATGATGGGATTTCATGGCATCAATTACTTCTTTCTCCACCCCAAATTTTTCTAAAATTTTAATTCCAATATCAGTATGGGAACCTTCAACCTGATGATCAACTGCTTTGCCAATATCGTGAAGAAGGCCGGCTTTTTTGCAAATTGAAGAATTAGCTCCGATTTCAGCGGCTAGGCTGGAAGCTAAATGGCTAACCTCAATTGAATGAAGTAAAACATTCTGACCATAGCTGGAGCGAAATCGCAATCTACCTAACAATTGAACTAGTTTAGGGTCAAAACCCACTAAACCAGTATCATAAATGGCCTGTTCTCCAGCCTCTCTGATTTTAGAAGCTATTTCTTTTTGAGAAGCTTGGACTTTTTCTTCAATCCTGGCTGGCTGAATTCTTCCATCTTGAATTAATTTTTCCAAAGCAGTTTTAGCAATTTGGCGTCTAATTGGGTCAAAGCCAGAGATAACTACTGCTTCAGGAGTTTCATCCACTATTATTTCTACCCCGGTTAATTTCTCTAAAGTCCTGATATTTCTTCCTTCCTTGCCAATAATTCTTCCTTTGATTTCTTCTGAGGGAAGGGCAACTGTGGTGGTGGTAATTTCTTGCGCCTGAGAAAGAGCGCATTTTTGGATAGCCTGAGCCAATATTTCTTTAGCCTTTCTCTCAAACTGGCCTTGGCCTTCGGTTTCTAGTTTTTTCATTTTTTCTAAAATTTCTCTCTGATATTCTTTTTCTAGATTTTCCAGCAATTCTTTTTTTGCCGATTCTCTAGGGAGTTCAGAAATTCTCTCCAATTTTTCCAAAGCTTCAGTTTTTAAACCCTCTAAGCTTTCTTTTATTTCTCTCAGTTTTCTGACTTTTTCCTGGAAGGCTCTTTCTTCTGATTCAAAGGTAGAAAGTTTATTTTCTAAAATATTTTCCCTCTTCAGCAAAACCCTTTCGGTCTTGAAAAGGGCTGTTCTTCTTTCATCTGTTTCTTTTTTTGTTGCCTCTAGAATTTGACTAGCTTTTTGTTGGGCTGAAGCCAGAATTTCCTCAGTGTCTATTTGAGCTTTCGAAATTTTCTTTTGGAGTCTGGCTTCGATGGTCCGGTAATTTCTTTTGGCAATTGACTGACGAGTATAGTAACCCAAAAACGAGCCTAGAGAAACAGCCACTACGCCCACTATTAAAGGGATAAGTAAATTCATATTTTAAGTTGAACGATTGGTTATTTGGCATTTATTTTAGTTAAACGCAAATGATTCCAAAGCTCAAGGTTAAATAATTACATTTAAATTGTAACAAATATCTTTTAGAATGTCAAATTTAAAATGGGGGGATTTCCATCCATTCGGGCAAAGGAAGGGTAACGGTTATCTCGATCGGGTCGGAGGTGCAGTTTCCAACTTCATCAATTATGGTTAAAGTAACGTCGTAGTTTCCTGTTGCTAAATAAATATGGGAGGTACTCTTCTCTAAACTGGTTCCACCATCTCCGAACTCCCATAAGTAAGTAGCTGTGGGGCTAAGATTACAAGGACCATCATAACATGTAGATTCATCAGTAAATTCAACCTTCTCCTTCAAATGAACTCTTTGAGTAGGAGGAGTAACTGAGAAATCAGGCCAAGGCCATTCTTTTTCAGTACGGAAAGAGAGTTCTTCCGGGTAGCACCAGCCCTCAGGCTGACCGCAATCTGAAAGAGTGCCTTCATTATCCCAAACTCTTACCCTCCAGTAATAATCGGTATTGAAAGATAAACCGGTATTGGGAGTATACTCAGTAGAACCAGGAGAATAATCTGGTTCAGGAATACTATTTACCAGATTGGTGTAACCTGAGTCGCTAAATATTTCTACTTCACGAGCAGATTGATAATCACCCGAAGCTAAATCAGGGTCAGAAAAAGACCATTCCAATTTAACATATGGGTGGTAAAGAAAGCAATCACCAATGGGTGTTGCAGAAAGACCCGTAGCTGAGGGAGGATTATTAAGGACTTCGTAGGTAGTATAGCCAGTTCCGAAAAGTCCGCTTGTCTGATTAACGGCATTAACTGAAATAGTATAATATCCCTTGGAAGCCAGAGGTTCAGAAGGCGACTCTACATATAATTGGGTTGTTTGAGAACATTGTGGAGCGATAGTTAAAATAGATGGCTCTAAATCTAAATCACAATCCCAACTATCGCAAATTCCACTTGTGCTTAAAGTGAAATTAGAGGATTCACATTCCACTCCCTCATCCTGATTGATAACTGAAACGGTATAAGTTAAACGATCGCCCGCTGCTCCCTCTCGATAGTCCGGAGATATGCCGACAATAGGTGGATTGTACTCACATCCTTCAGGCGGCTCTCTTGGACAAATTGTACCAGTTTCATCCTCCTGACAGTCACATTGGCATTTTCCCTCATCGCAACTCCAAATTGGATATTCATATGGACCACAATAACAAGGTCCCTCATTATAACCACATTGAGTTCCGTAATTATTACAATCTTTACAGGAATCCGGAGCATCTGGAATACATTCACAGCTTTCTGGCGTCCCTGAGCAAAGAGGTATATTACAATTCCCACTGCTATCACACATTAAACAATCACCACAGTCGGTCCCAGCCGCGGCAGGGTCAAAATCGCAAACCCATTCGTAATTAGTTTCGACATTACATACCGGGTGTTGACAAATTTCACAAGGAGGATTGTCTGGCGGCCAAGGGCACTCTACTCCATTTCCATTGGGAGGTGGCGGGAAAATACAAGTTCCCCAGATACAAATATCAGTGCAGGTTTGAAGTCCTTCAGTTCCATCAACCCAACAAGTTTGAGGTTCCCCACCAAGCGAACATTCATCTGTTGGTCCGCAAATTAGAGGCCAGGTTCCTTCTGAAGTGCAAGTTTGAGTATGTTCACAACCGTAGGTAGACCAACACGGCCTTGTTTCCAAATCCGGCCAACACTCCATAATCTTAATCGTGTCAGAACAAGATACAGTATCAATACCATCACCATCGCTTATCTCTGCCCAGGCTTCATAATTTCCTGCCTCAGCAAAACTCCATTTCATTATTTTTGAAGTAGCATCTTCCCAATCTCCTTCAGGAGTATTCCAACCATAATAGTTCGGTGGGGAAGGATCCCAGGCACCGAAGGGTTCGTCGACTTCATTACTAGTAAAACGCACTCCCACTATCGCTCCTTGAGAACCAGAAACATTAATTGAAATCCATTGATTTATTATCCCAGTACCCGGAACATTGATATCGCAAATAAGGGGAGCAAATTCGGTAACCGTTACTGTTACTGCAGGGCCAAAGGTATAGTTATTAGCCTGATCTTTACAGAAAACATAGAGAGAATAATCACCAGTTGAGGTAAAGGTATGGTTTTTACTAGCCGCACAACTTTGGCAAGGTGAGACAGAAAGGGACATTTCCCCGTCATTGACTTCTTCTACATATAACCAGCAATTGGTTACTTCAATATTATCTGAAACATTAGCAGAAAAGGAAGTAGAAACATTAATCTGGCAAGCAGTGGGAGAAATTACTCCAACCAAAGGAGATTCTTTATCAATCTTAAAAAGATTTGAGGTATTAATTGACTCTTCATTGTCTAGATTATCAATACTTCTAAAACAAACCTTTTTTTGACAGGTTTGAGCGACCGGGCAGGTCACTGTTCCTGAAGTTCCAGTAATTAAGCCAGCAATATCACAAGTTTGGCTCTGCTCGATTACCTTATATTGAGTAGTTTGACAACCGGAACCTGTCCCATCATCACAACTGAGAGTAAAATCTACATCAGAATTTCCCCAATCTTTTCCGTCTGGAGAAATAGTGGTGCTGGGGGCGATTTTATCCACTGTTACCTTAATCGGCGAGGGTTCGATACCCATATTGTCTGCCTTATCGAAAACATGAAGGCCATACCAGTAAATACCATCAGGAGGACTGTCAGTGATTTTAGCACCAGGAGCCACTGTCCAGCTGCTTGCATAAGATGGGGCATTGTAGTTTGGGCCAATCTGATCCCAGACACAGCCTGACTTATCCGTATCAGAACAATTGGTAGGGTTGTAGTTTGCTCGCCAAATCTCAACATGATCTAAAGTTGAGCCACCGGAATCAGTAACCGTCCAGGTAAATGTTCCCGTGGGATTAGCAATATTTAAGGTTCTTGGCTGTATATCAAAAGCGGCAACTTGAGGTAGATTTTTATCAACCTTGAATTGAACTGGACATCCTTGCTCAGTGCCACAAAATCCGACATTGCCAGCCCAGTCCTCGGCGGCAGCGCAGAGCCATTGGCGAGAAGAAATGATCTGGGGAGGAGTTAAATTATAATCAGCATAATTAGTCGGACAGGTACCAGGATTGGAAGTATAAGTTTTTAATCTATAACTTGTGGTATCACAACCGCTTCCTTCTCCTCCATCATCACAACCTACCGAAGCCTGAGCATCAGTATTCTGCCAATTAGTTGGGGCACCAGTAACCCAAACCGTAGGAGGAGTAGTGTCAGCACTTTTTATTATAAAGCCTCTGGAATTAGTATCAGAGAGATTTCCAGCATTATCATAACTATAGACATAAACAGTACAAATTCCACCATCAGTCTGACAGTCTTTTCCCGAACCAACTGTAATTAACTGGTTAGAGTTGCAAGTTCTTAAAGTTGAATTTCTTGTCTGTCCAACTCCAGAGTCATAAACATAATAATAACAAGCATCTGTCTTTATGCCCGAACCCCCGGTATCAGTGTCAGAAACTGAAATATTGAAATCAGTTGTTTGGGTTGAACCAACTGGAGGAGCAGTAATCTGAGAAACTGGTTTTGTCTTATCAATTCTAAAAACATCGGAGGTTTTAATGGCTTCCGAATTACCAGCATTGTCAATGCTTCTAAAGCAGACTTTCTTTTGACAGACCTCACCAGCAGGACAGGTTACTGTTCCGGAAGTACCGGTGGTTAAACCAGTAGTGTCACAGGTTAAACCTGAATCAATGATTTTGTATTGGGTTATGTCGCAACCAGAATTTGGAATCTCCAAAGGATTATCAGTACAAGTTAAAGTAAAACCAACATCAGCATTTCCCCAATCTTTTCCGTCTGGAGAAATAGTGGTGGTGGAAACTGAAACATCTTTTTTAATGACCAAGGACTTACTTCCATCCTGGCCAGTTTGGTTGGTAGCATCGTCTGTTGCTTTAAAGTAGATCGTGTGAGAAGAACCATCAGCAAAGCCATTCCAAGTGGCGTCAGCAATCCTAAAATCAGTGGTATAACTTATTCCAGTATTATCAGTAAAGATGGCTGTCCACCCACCACTAAGTTGGCATCCTACATTTACACATATGCAACCATTACAACAACCGTGGGGATCGCCAGCACCAGCAACATATGTACCGGTACATTTTGTCCTCGTATAACCTGCTATACAGTTATAATTGTAGGTTCCACTGCAGGCTGCACTAGCCCATCCCTCGGCATAAGTAGGCAAACTGTTTTCAACTACCTGGGTAAAGCCGAATTGGCTAATGTCTGTTGTCCCTCCGCTATAGCTATCAACTTGATAGAATCCATCATCAAGAGCTTTGTCATCTACAAAATCAACATCTAAGAGAGGATTGGAATTATACCATTTGCCAGAGAGAGTATTGATAGTGATGGTTGGCGAAATAAGGTCTACTCTGATGTTGTAGCTCCTAGCCGAACCATCACCTTGATTGCCAACCTTATCTATTGCATAAACAATGACTGTGCAAGTTCCTCCGTCGGTCCGACAGTCCTTTCCTTCGCCCACGGTTATGGTAAAGGAACCATCGCAGGTTCTGGTAGCCTGCTTGGTTGGTGTTGCCCCCACTCCGGAATCATAGACAGTGTAACGACAGCTGTCAGCAGTGAAGCCAGAACCGGTGCCGTCACTATCATCAACATAAAGGGTAAAATCAGCTGTCACATCAGAACCAGCTGGAGGAGTAGGAAAAATATATACTGAGGTTGGTTTTTCTTTGTCTATCTTAAAGAGATTGGAGGTCTTTATTGCCTCAGGATTGCCAGCATTATCTGTGCTTCTAAAGCAGACTTTCTTTTGACAGGTTTGGCTCGAAGCACAACTTACTGTTCCAGAATAGCCAGCAGTCAGATCGGTAGTGTCACAAATTTGGCTTTGGTCTATTATTTTATATTCAGTAGTCTGGCAACCAGAACCAGTCCCATCATTGCAAGTTAAATTAAAGTTAGCGTCGGCATTTCCCCAAGCTCTTCCATTAGGAGAAATAGTAGTGGTAGGTGGAGTAGTATCCGGGCAACATTGACAACTGACAGGAGGAAGACAGGGGTCGCAGGAATTATTATCAGCATCACAACAACCATAAGTACAATCTTGAGTATATTTCCAAGCAGGAGTACCTGTATAAGTAACTGAGAGTTTTGGTTTTTTATTTGAGTCAGCAATTTCATTGGCATAAAAACTAATCCTTTCCGTAGTCCACGGCTCATAATAGTTGATATCCCTACTTGATCTAAGTCCAAATTTAGTGGTACCAGTTTTGGAAATTTCGCTAATACCTGCACTATTAAAAGAAATATTATTGTAACCATTAGTTTTAAAACTTACTGTAGAAAGAGTTCCTCTACTTTCGGTTGCCAAATAAAGGTCGGGGTAGTAATCTGAGGATACCAAGGGGTCATCTAATTCGGCTCCACTGACAAGAGTAATATTAAAATCAGTACTAGAGTCATCGCCAGAACCATAGATTGATATAGTAGCGGCGGTAATATTGGCATCCTCTGCCAAGCTGGAGGTATCAAAGAATAGTGCTGCTCTATAAAGCTCAAAAAAACCACCGCTCCCATACTGACCTAATCTAATACTGGTAAGGTCATCATCAACTATACCGTCATATTGATGATGAACATAAACATAACCATAACTGCTCATCGCCCAGAGATAACCATCACTAGGAGTAGAATAAAATACGGTGGTTGGATTACTTTGCTGACAGGTATATAATTTGTTATTCGCACAACAAACTTCACCAGGATTTGCACAAACGCCTCCTTCAGTACAGGAAGCAACAGTCACATTTAATATCCCTGAATCTGATTCACCAGCATCAGTATAATTGCCATCATTATCTTTATCAATACAGGCAAAGTAAGTATATTGTCCAGCAGAAGCTGGGGCAGTAAAGTTAGAGCCAATGCAACCACTACCACCACTTGGAATTGCACAAGACGTCACTTGAGTTCCTGAACAAGAATTCTGTCTAAAACGAATTGTTTTCCCTTCACAACCACTGGTAAATAGACCGGAAGCCGAAGGGGTAACCGAACCTGAAGGAGCAACGGTTGGAGGAGTTAAGGTTAAAGATATATTACCAGTACACCCTATTATATTGTAGTATGATGAGTCGCTGCCAGAATAGGTTCCTTCACCGTTATTCTGAGCAGTTTGATTTAAGACAGTGGCTGAAACTTGACTGCTTACCGCTCCTGAGGGAGGAATAACATTAAGGTAGGTCCCCCCCGCCTTTCCTCCAGCTGATATCGTTAAAGAGTTTGTATCCAAACTACAAGACCATCCCGAAGGACAGGAGTAACTTAAGGTAAAATCAGAACTACCGCACTCATCGCTATCATAGTTGTAGACTGAAACATAATAACGAAATCCAACGCCAGGATTTCCATCATAAGAATCTGGGTACAATTGTACCGGCGGATTAGCTCTGGCACAACCAGATTGGATTGTTAAATTTACTGTCAGGGTCTGGGGAGTATTGGTGGCTCCAGAAGCAGAAATAGTAATGGTGGCAGTATAAGTTCCAACAGTCATGCCAGATGTATTGACTGAAAGAATAACACTATCCTGTTCTCCAGTTGAGCTACCACTGGCTGGTGATAAGCTAAGCCAGGTGGCATTATCGCTAACTGACCAATTCAAAGTTCCACTACCTGAGTTCCAAATCTCTAAGGTTTGGTTGGCAGGATTTGAACCACCTTCAGTGGCACTAAAAGTAAAACTGGAGGGACTAAAGGAAATAGTTGGTTTAGGTACAGCAGTAATATTGAGACTGACTGGCACTGTCTGAGGACTGTTAGTGGCATTAGGGTCAGTAATGGTAATGGTGGCAGAGTAAGTGCCAGCAGTCCTGCCAGAGATATTGACTGAAAGAGTAACATTATCATGTTCTCCAGTTGAGCTACCACTGGCTGGTGATAAAGTAAGCCA
>Ga0307431_1000108_pt1 | contig 68422 bp, 58 predicted proteins | sample SalMarWE160170MG_FD_202155 | JGI IMG/M metagenome (GOLD analysis project Ga0307431, IMG submission 202155) | Salt marsh sediment microbial communities from the Plum Island Ecosystem LTER, Massachusetts, United States - WE1603-170 | ecosystem: Environmental > Aquatic > Marine > Intertidal zone >...
AGTTTCAGGATCTTTGTCCGATTTCTACAGTTCGAGACAGTTTTTCGGAGTATGAAAATGTAGTGTTTACTAAAAGTTTCGAACATGAAAATCTGGACTACGAGTTCATGTATCATCAATATAAGTTGAACAATCTGGCAAGGGATAAGTTTCCAGGTCTTTTCAAATACATCAAGCGTTTTGAACAAGGTTGCCCCGATGTATTTTTTGAGGTGGGAGAACGATGTTCAAAACCAAATGTTGAGGCGGAAGTTAAGGCAAAGAAGAGGACAAATCTTGCCTGCAAGATGGCAGGTTTTGCCGTGCAGGCTGCAAGGAACAATTATCAACGACACACTGTTGTGGAGCAGTTTATGCTTGTAAACGATAAAGCAACCATTGCATGCGAGATACCGGGAAAAAAACATTGATAACGGAGTTACTGGCCATGTTGATATATTGCAGGTGAGAAATGATAAGGTGTATATTTTGGATTTCAAACCAGATACAGCTAAGGATAAAAAGGCTGCAGGGCAGTTGTACCATTACGCATTGGCTTTGTCATTTAGGACAAGGATACCATTGAAGCAATTCAGATGTGCTTGGTTTGACCAAGATGTATATCTTGAGTATGATCCAACAAAGGCAGATGTAAAACCGATTGTAGCAAAAGCCGCTAAGATTGGTGGAAAGAGCTGACGTTGAACATATGTCGAAAAATTGGAACAGGAATTCATTGATCAAACATCATGAAGTTCATTAGGTCCTATGGATCGGATAAACGATAAGTGCCGCGCAGACCGATCAAAAGACAGGTGCTGAATTCTGGGCAGGTCGTAGGTATCGTAGACTGGGCAAAAGACGGGTGTAGAATGCTGGATGGGGCGCAAGTACATTGGATTGGACAAGCGGTAAGTGCCCCAGATTGGATAGGTTGCAGGTAACTACAGGTTTGGACAAAAGACAGGTACCTCAAATAATAGTCACTGGGTCCCTCAGATTGGACAAAAAGCAGGTGCCTCAGACTGGACAAAAAGCAGGTGTAGAATGCTGGATGGGGCGCAAGTACATTGGATTGGACAAGCGGTAAGTGCCTCAGACTGGACAAAAAGCAGGTGCCTCAGGTTGGACAAGGTATTATATATGGGGTGGTTTTAGGTACCGTATACTGGACAGAATTGGACGATGTTGTAGGTACCTCAGGTTGGACGGAATTGAGAAGAGGAATTTGTCTTATTTTAACAGGAGAAGAGAGTTGCTTTGAGTTGCAGAAATTGGATGGTGCTGTGGCAGTTGACAGGTGCCGTATTTTGGACGGGGTTGTAAATATTCAATAAAAAGTCGGTTTTCCTAAAATTGACAATTATGGTTATGGTAAGACCAACGATGGAGAATATGGTAGATACAATGTTATAGTGATACCTTCAGATTTATCCTAGACATTTGATTCGTAGAGACTAAATTATCCGATAGAGGTCAGTGGTCTGGAACTCCCTCCTTGGGACAATTATTTTTATCTTTCCAACGTCCACTAATGTATATCTGGATGATGTGCCTGAACTTCAGAAGGATAATCAGTATCAATTAACCGAAATCTTTTTATTATATCGATTTATATACTTTATGAATCTGCATTATTGTAGAGGGGGGATTCTTAAGGAGGAAGTAAGGAGGATTAGCTATGGTGAAGTGGAATTTTTGTAAAGAAGAAGCTAAAAAATCGTTAATAGCGGGTATCGTAATTGTATTTCTAATAATTTCATTATCATCCTTATCTGGATGTCTTCTGATAATGTTTCCACCTAGTGATGTACATGTAGAATTCATCGATTGCCCAGAAAGTGGTAATGTTAGTGAGGATTTAGAGTTTGTAATTAAAGTTAGCGATAAAAGTGGTAAAGATGTAAAATTAACAATAGATTGGAATGATGATAGTCCAGATTATGAAAGTGGATTTTTTTCTTCCCCTCATACATTTACAATATCACATTCTTGGGATACTGAAGACGAATATATAATAATTGCTACTGGTATGAACATAGATGGATATAGTAGTGACACTGCTTGTGAAATAACTATTGGTGGAACAACTTGCTTGGCTCCAGGAACTGAAATCACTTTGACTGACGGTAATATTAAAAAAATCGAAGAAATTCATGTTGGTGACCAGGTTATTTCATATAATTTGGAAAAAAATGAATATTCATCATGGATCGTTAGTAGAATTGGCAAACCTATTCATCCTATATGTGAAATTAACAATGGCTTAATATGGATAACAAAAGAACATCCTATTTATATAAAAAAACAAAATGGTAATATAGGATGGGGTGCGATCGAACCAAACCAAAATAAAGTTAGGATTAAAGAAGAAATATTGAAGTTAGAAATTGGAGATGAAATATATTCAGAAACTGGCGAATGGATTAAAATAATTAATATTTCATATCATGATAAACCAGTTCAAACATATAACATTCTCTCCGTATCTGGAAATAATAATTATTTTGCAAATAATATACTTGTATATGAGGATTTACCACCTATTCCATATATGTTTAAGTGGTATTTAGGGAAATTCTTGGAGTCCCATCCAAATTTAATACCATTATTTTTACCAATATTAGATATTATATGATAATCAATGAGATGAAAAATGATAAATTACTATGTTTGAATTGCACATGAAAATTATAATAGAAAATTTATATTCTCAGTTAGTAAAAATGGTTGATTTATCGATTTAGGAGGCATATAATTATGAAACGGAATACAATAGGAAAAACTATAATTCTTGGATTATGTCTGTTTTTAATTGGCGTAGAGGGAATCTCGTGTTCTGAAAACTCTTCAAATATTGATGAAGGAGATTATAATTTTATAGTTCCTGATGATTTTAATACGATTCAAGAAGCAATAAATAGTGCTGAAGATGGATATCGAATATTTGTACGAAATGGTATTTATACAGAAAATATAGATATAAATGATGTTTCAGTTTATATTGAAGGCGAAAGTTGGGATAATACAAGGATTATTAGTGGAGGTGTTAATGATTATACTATTGAAATTTCGTATTCTAATATAACATTAAATAATCTGTGTGTCTGTAACAATGACAAAAGAGATGGAATATATGTTACAAGTAATGATCCATTCGCCAGCAATGCAGAAATAAATCATTGTAGAATAATTGATAATCTTAATTATCAACCTAATACAGATGTTAATGGAATATTTGCTGTGGATGTTGATGGTTTAAAAATTATAAATTGTGAAATTGAAAATAATGGTAATAACGGGGTGTATGTTTATGGCGATAAAAGAATGTATAATATCAATATATCGACTTGCGAAATAAAAAACAATGGAAAAACTGAATCTGCAGGTAAAGGAATATTTATTTACAGTAATAGCAAAGAAATTCAAGAAAATATCTCAATATGGAACTGTTCAATAAAGGATAACGGATTGGATGGTATAAGGATTCAAAATACTAATGATGTCATTATAGATAAATGCTCAATTAATAACAATCCTTTTGGAATTCGTTTATCACATAATTCAGATAATAATACTATTAGAAATTGTAATGAAAAAAGGAAGATTAATAACTCAATTTATGATGGGATTGTAATTGAGGAAAATTCAGATAATAATACGATATTAAATTGCAGAATATCTAGCAATAGCCATGATGGAATTTATATCGATGAATCAAATAATTGTAAAATGATTAATTGTAGAATACTTACTAATGGATGGAATGGTATACATTTGACCGAATCTTCAAATGAAAATGAAATATTATCATGTAATATTAATTATTCAAAGGGTTCTGATTATGATAAGGCAAATGGGATTTTAATTGAAAAGCTATCGTCACATAATAATATTATTAGATGTATTATCACAAATAATAATTGTGGAATTAGGATTATTTCCTCAAATTCAAATATGATTTCTCAGTCAGTTTTCAAGAATAATTCATTATATAATATTGATATTATTAATGATTTCCTCCTAGAAATATTTACAAATTCTTATTCTTTAAAAGATCTATTTGGTGGTATTAGGGATTTTATAATTGAAGGAAACTATATAGAAAATATTGGGGAAAAAATTTATTATATGAAACAGGGCAATAATAATAAAATTTTTAGAAATTCATTTTTCCCATCAGATGATAATTCACGATATGCTCGAGATAAATGTAAGAATTATTGGAATTATAATGATACAACTAAATATTCACATGGTCCATACTATAATAAAAATGTAGGTAATTATTGGTATGACTTTGCTCAACAAGCAGTAGATGATGATAATGATGATATTATCGATGGATATTATTATGTAGATGGATTATTTCCAATTCTATCATCACGTGATATTAATAAAACTCCTTTACCTTCATTTGAAAATTTCGACATGCGCCCGCTTAAACATAATCCTCAATTATTAGATTGGATTTCACCAGATATAGCAGTAGTATATCCAAACTGTAATGAACATCTATTTGGTACAATTGATATTATTTGGAGCGCATATGATCCAACATCAAACTTATGTAATCAGAACTCAAATATTGATGAACTTAATTTTTCTATTGAAATTCAAAAAAAGACATCTGGGATATGGAATGATTGGAAGTTGGTTGAAGAAGATTTGCATTTTAATGATTCATCATTAACCAATAATGAATTTATTTATAAATTAAATACATTAGAGTATTCAGATGGGGCATATCGATTAAGAATTAATGCAACTGATAATAGCTCTGAAAAAAATACTGGATCTAAAATATCTTATCTATTTATTATAAATAATAATGGACCATGTGTATCAAGAGTAACTATAGTTAATAATGATATTGGAAGCAGAGAATTCGTTAAAAGTGGCGATAGTGTTTCAATTGTTGCAGAAATATTTTATGAAGATGTTAAAAATGATGATTTGGATATATATGCTGATTTAACTGCTTTTGGTAAGAATTCTCAGGTTCCATACAATTATACAAATAATCAATCATATATATGGATCATTAAGAAAGATGATTGGAAATCATCGGGAAATGGTATATTAGAAATTCCAGTTAATGCTCAGATCAAGAAGAACACAGAATATAATGATACAAATTATGGTTATATTATTCTTGATAATAATAAACCCAATATTTCAATAAATAAACCAGTTTCTGGCATATACTTTTTTAATAATGCAAGAATTTTTCCAACTCTAATGAAGATTTTACCTTTTTCAATTGTATTTGGCCCAATATCCGTTAATATTGATACAAGTGATAATTTTGGAGTACCGATGATAAAATGGACTGTTGATGGTATTCCATATAAGGAAGTTGAAAACAGAAATGAATGGTTGTATCTAGGCAATATTGGAAGACATACAATAAAAGCAACTATCTATGATAATGCATACAATTTTAGAAGTTCAAGAATAGAATTAATTGTTCTTGGGTTGATTGATTAAATATATTTGGTAATTTCAACAATGAAACTAATAAATATATTGTTAAATGGAAATATAATTGAGCTAATAACAAAATATATAAATGATAAAAATGTTAATTAATCCTATGGGGAAAATGAAAAAAGCTAAATATTTATGCTTGTTAATTACATTAACATTAATTTCAGTCTGTATGACCAGTAATGTTGTTTCGAAACATGGCGAAGATAAATTAATAATACTCAATAATATGGCAAATTCTGAAGGAGATTCCCTTTATAATTTAGCAATTGTATCAACATTGGATTTTAAAGATGAAATTTCAAATTTAATCGAACATAAGAATTCGTATGGAGTGAAATCATTTTTTCAATCAACCGAATATATTTATAATAATTACGATGGGAAAGATAACCCAGAAAAAATAAAATTTTTTATCAAAGATGCAATTGAAACCTATAATATATCATATGTACTCTTGATTGGTGATATTGATGTGATACCTATTCGGCATTGTTATTTATCTTCTGCACAAAGGGAACCAGATATTATAACTGATTTGTATTATGCAGATATTTACTTTAACGATAATAGTTTTTGTAATTGGGATTCAAATAATAATAATATTTTTGGGGAACGGGATAAGGATTTGGTTGATTTATATCCAGATGTTCGTATTGGTCGTTTGGCTTGTTCTTCAAAAAATGAAGTACACGTTGTAATTGATAAAATAATTAATTATGAATCTGAAAAATCTAATGATTGGTTTAATAAGATGATTTTTATGGGTGGAAATACTTTTCCTAAAAAATTTTATGATTTTTGTGAAGGAGAAAGAATTAACGATTTAATAATAGACATAATGGATGATTTCACACCATTAAAAATATTTGCATCTAAGGGGCTATTTAATCCAAAGAATATTAATCAAATATTAGGAGAGGGGGCAGGATTTTTGACGTATTCCGGTCATGGTACCCCAGTTGGGATTTTTACTTATAGCAATTTAGCGTTTTCAAGTAATATTTTATTTTTAAAAATTTATACAAGTATTAATATTAAAAATGTTAATAATGGAGATAAATTACCTATTATGTTTTTCGATGCTTGTAGTACTGCTAGACTTGACTATACCAAACAAGAATTTCGTAATGATAATATTGTTCTTTATTTATATTACAGTCTTTTTGATTCTTCCGAATTACCAGGCAATCTAATTTCTTGTTTTGCTTGGAATATGATTAAACATGAAAATGGTGGTGCTATTGCTACAATTGGATCTACTAGAATTGCATATAGTACTTCAACTTCAGGTGCAGGCGAATTATTAATTGATTTTTTTAAAGCTTATAATAATGATATAACGCTTGGTGAAATGTTGATGAATGCTCAAATTTCTTTTATTGATGAAAATCCTTATGATTTATTAACAATATCTGAATTTATACTTCTTGGAGATCCAAGTTTGAAAATTGGTGGATATTAAATAAAAATTTCATAAAACACCAGAAGTAATTAGATCACTGTATCATTTGTGAATTATTATAGAAATATCTTTTTTCAAGAACAATTGCATATCAAAGGAATGTTAGTTAAGTTTTTTAATTTTCATCCAATATTTGAAATCCTCTCGTTCTTCCACATACAAATGTATCTCCAATGGTGACTGATTTTTTTGCATAAAAGAATAGTTACAGATCTCTTTTCGTGGCTACATAATCATAGTTATTTTGTTTCAACCAATACTACTTCAGTTGTCCAAGACTATTGTAACAGATCAAATGTGTATTTTGTTGTCAATCGAATTAATCTTACCAATCGATACACTACGGAAACTGAGATTAATCAAGCTATAAACGAATTACAGAAAGGCATTGCAACTCCATTACAGATCACGTTTCAACCAGGCACGTTATTTTATCCATTACAACTCACGAGTATAAACCAGGGGAATACAAAAATTAATGTCTACGTTATCACAGATTATTACGTGCAAGACGGATCAAACATATTGCTCATAGAAGACGTTGAAACAAGTTATTTTGGAAAGGAATATGGTGAGCATATTACCTGGTTAACCTTTGACGGTCCAACTAGTGAACTGACAAAGGATTCTTTCTTTCATAAGAAAACTGTTTCTCCATAGAAACTTACCTAAACACAAAAGAAATTCATCCAGCAGTTTTTTATGAGAAATATTTAATAAAGAAAAGAACATATTCTTTACAATGGGAGGAAGAAAATGAGTAAGAAACATAAAAACATCTTTTTTTGTATATTAACAATACTCATCGTGACAACTAGTGCAGCACCCTATTTGGCATTTCCATATCAAAAAGATCCATATGCGCTGTATATACATTCCAATCAACTAGAAAACAATATAGAAAACACACTTCATGCTAGCGCTAAAACCATTTTTGAAACTGAAGATATTAATAAAACTCGATCAATTCCATTTTTTTCAAATGTTATGGTTAACCATTTGGATTCAGATGAAACAGATATAATTACCGTAAAGGGATTTATTTACGATGAGGGAACACAAGAGCCATTGAACAATGCAACGGTTTTTAGTTCCTATGCTTATTCATACTATTTAGGATTAAATATCTCTTATACTACAACAGATGCATCTGGTTTTTATATATTACAATTACCTGCAAATCAATATTTATACATCTTAGCAAGAGCCAATCTGTACTATATGAATTATTCAACAATGAATGCAACTGCTGATGATACTGCGTGGGTTAATATTTCTTTAAGATACGGTCGAGTTCCAGAATCCTCTCGTCTCTGCGGATACATAACTGAAAAAAACACAGATAAACCCATAGAAAATGCAACTGTTATGCAGTTCTGGATAAATGGTAACGAAGATATTGACGTCAATTTTACCTGGACAAACTCATTAGGATATTATGAATGTGATATTGCCTATGGATTTATAGGGGGCATAAGTGCTTTTGCTGAAGGGCATCTAGCATTCTCAGATTTTTCCAGCTCAAATATGTTTTGGGTGGACTGGAATGAAACCATTTGGAGAAATATTTCATTACAAAAAATTCCAGAAGAGAATTCACACATTTGCGGATATATTAAGGATCAGGAAACAGGTAATGCTGTAGAGGATGCATCCGTTCTGATTTCATGGGAAAATGAGGTGGGTATGAACTATGAAAACATTACATATTCAGATTATGATGGGTATTACAAAATCGGTGCTTCTGCAGGAAATGGTTCTATTCACATTATCCATCCTGATTATTATTACAAAGAATTTACAAATTTGGGTATTATTGAAAATACGACAAAATGGATAAATGCTTCTTTGGAATCAATAGAATCAATGTATAAAACCTATAAATATACTTGGAGTAAACAGGATGGTGAAGAACTCTTTGGTTTATTTGCAAGCAAAAAAACACCATATGAAGATACGTTCACTGTTGTCACAGCCATGGGGACTGTTCTCACAAACGTGGAAGTACAGATCAACTGGGAGGATGACGTTACCTACGGATTTTTGGTTAAAAAAGGATTAGACATTCTTTCAGCAGAAATCACATATAACAACGAGTCTATTTCTGAATCATCTAAAGGAAACGGCAATTTCACCTTTTCTTTTGCCATCAACGATATGCCAGCCGATGGCTTTGTCGATGCAAAAGATAGATATGAGGCAGAGGATATAATCGACGATCTTATAAAAGACAAAAACGAGGCAGCCTTTGATATAACTGTCATCGTTGAAACCGGTGAACGGATATGGAGGCTTTTCAAATATATAAAAGATAATGGAAACGATTTTGAAATTGCCGTTTCCTATGTTTATTATTTGTATTCACTTGAAGAAGTAGATTCCTAATAACAAAAAAATAAGGCACATCAAAAGTTTCACGGTTTAACTCCATGAACTCTAAAATACAGACTGTATGGTCCTGCTGTTATGTCCCTATGATAGGGGCTCATTGCGATGAAATCAAGCTGAATTGAGTTCATGCAATTAGTACAATCAGATGGGATCCCAATATGGAATGTAATATGTTTTGTTTCATCCTGTCTTATTAGTAGGTAAGAAGGTTCTAGGCAAAGACCCCAGCCATCCATAAAACTCCCAGAGTGTATGGTTCCAATAACGAGTGATTCGCTGTTTCCAGTGTTAGTGATATTGATTTTTGCATTTACAAGAGATCCAGCTGGAGCGGTAATAATTGGATTCTCAGCTGAAATTTCAATCCTAGGAACCCATCCAGTGGTAAACGTAATCGATATCGTGGATTCACATCCTGACAGCAATCCAATACTCTCACAGCTAGCTTTCACTTTGAAGGTGTAAGGGCATGCAGGGGCTGTTGAATATAGAGAAATGAGAATGCTTGTTTGAAGTATTTCTTTAACTCCATAAAATGGAATATTTACCGAAACTGCGTCCATACTTAGTGTTATATCTGCCCAACTGGGTTCATTTATGATTTCAAGACTGATATCTTGCATTGGTCCAATAACGCTTCCAAAGAGAATATAATTGCGTATCTGCCAGGGAAAAAACCGGAGAAAATGAGAGGGGATATCTGTCATATATGAAATCGTTAGTGGAACAGAAACAGTTTGATCAATGGGTAGTTCTTGGTTTAACGCTGTCGCATCACAATTAAGATGGATGTAGGAAGAAAAACGTTCAGTGGGAGATTGTATTTGTTTATTGATTGTGTTTTGCGGTGTTGCTATTGCTGATACCGGTGAAAGAATTAGGATGAGAATTCCTATGATGACATAATTTTTTAGGACTTTGTTCATATGTTTTTATCTCCTTTTTGATTGAATTTTTAAGTATTTTTTATGGAACTATTTTATATCAATTATAAAATATTAGATATAATGGATATTCTATTGTTGGTGAATCCTCTCTAAAAGGAAAGATTTTCACCGTAAATGTCAATAAGACTGTTTGAAATCCCGTAAAGTCATCTGGAGGAATAACACTAAACGTAAACGATTCAATGTCTCCAGGAGAGATATCAATGAATGGTGGATTAATTGTTGGACTCCATTGGTTAAGTATTGTTTGTAACTGAGTGGTTACTCGGGCATCATTGTTGCAATGACTTATTATATCAATAGCGATATTTGTGGCATGTGTTGGTGCTATGCGGATAACTTGATCATCAACCATGATATCAATTGATGGATTAAACGATGGAGTGAACACAAGATTTTCTGAAATTTCATTTGCATTCAATAATCCGATAGAATCACAGGAAATTTTAAGAGAAATCCTATATGATTGACTTGGAGCATTAGTGTGAGGAGTGATAAAAAGAGTGGTTTTCACCTCGCATTCTTCAGACCGCATGGGTATATGGACTGGCAGATGGGACGTAGAAAGTGAGATATCTGCCCATGATGGTACAGACTGTAATGATAATTCAATGGTTTGAATAGGGGCGTCCCATTGGTTAAATAGAATAAGATTTCGCAATCCTTTTGGAAGGAACCATAAGAAATCATCAGAAAGATCAGTCCAATATCTGATGATTAAGGGTACAGTAATGCTTTGATTAATGATAAGAGGTTCATTTAAAGCTGTTGCATCAAACTCAATATCTATATAGGAATTAAAGCTAAATAAGGGAGAAGGAGTAGTTGTATTTTCATTTGGTGTAAGGGGATGCCCTAAGGGGAGGCTTGGTTGAAGAAGTAAGAACATACTCATTCCCAATAAAACAATGCTTTTTTTCAGATTTTTCCTCCGCATTAAAGATAGCCCTCCAACATATGCATAAGCAATTTAATATTTAACTTTTGTCATATTATTGGTCTCGCAGTTTTCTACAAAAGATTTATAGTCAAATATAATATATCAAATCTAAAAGTTAAGGGGGGAACATAAGGTCATATGATTGATAGAGGGTTTAGAATTACATGGGTTATTCCTTTTGTTATTCTCATATTACTTTGTAGTATTTGTTCTCCTCTAAGCTGGGGGTTGGAAACACAAATTTCTACTGGTGATGACAAATGTAGGGTTCCTTCATATCTTCAAGTTGGTGATATTCTCTTTTGCGATATTAAACCTAAAATTGCTGAAATAACTGAACAACTTGGATTTGCGTTGTTTAGTGGGATATATGGTTTTTCTAATGATCATTGTGCAATGTATATTGGAAATAATAGATTCATTGAAGCTTGTCCCTATCGAATAAGACCTCTACAACTAAATTGGCTTGGTGTAGTTATCAGCCCTCTGTGGAAAATACAGCTCTGGGCGACAAACATAACCTATGCATATGTTGAAACAAATCAAGAAATACGCAATGATGCAGTTCAGTGGGCTAAAACACAATTGCGAAAACCCTATCAAATAGCCCCTTGGGGCGCAAATCCGAATCCAAAGGATACGTCTGATGAATATGCAGATCATTGGTATTGTTCGGAGCTCATTTGGGCAGCGTACTGGAATCAAAACGTTAAATTAAAAGTAGATGGTGGATACTATCAATTCAATGCAACATCTATTGGATCTTTAAAAAGAGCAGATGGTGTTATTTGGTATGAAAATAAGCCTCCAACTGCGGATGCAGGTGGCCCATATGAAGGAATGGTTGATGAAAGGATTTATTTTGATGGATATCAAAGTAGCGATAGTGATGGACTACTTATGATATATAATTGGAGTTTCGGTGATGGATCCTATGGATATGGAGATTATTCTTCACATGTGTATATAAATCCAGGTAACTACAAAGTTATTTTAACTGTTAAGGATAGTGGAGGAAAATTTGATAATGATACAACAACCGTTTCAATCGCAATGAAAAACAGAGCCCCAACAGAACCCATCATTGAAGGAAATAAATCAGGGCATGTAGACAAAGTTTATACATATTCAATATCTTCAACTGATCCTGACAATGACACCATCAAATATACTGTTGATTGGGACGATCATACAAAAAACGCTAGTAGTTATCTTTCTAATGGATCAACTTATCAGAGTTCTCATTGTTGGAGGATGCCTGGCAAATATACTATTAAGGTTGAGGCAACCGATGGAGAAATAACATCTTCTACAACTTATACTGTTGATATTAAAAGAAAAACAGTTTCCGATATATATAGCGGAGAAGAAGGAAATCATTTCCAATTTGCTGTTTTGTTAATTATTGTTTTTGGAAGTATTTTAGTATTTTATGTGATGAGAAAAAGAGGGATGCTGTGATTTAACAACCGATCTTCATTAGGCGTTTGATATTTAGAGACATCCATTACTGTTTTCATCAAGCTCCACCCTAGATAAATGATGTTACCAATCTTTGCCAATATTATAATGCCGGAAATATTAGGGGAGTCTACCTCAATCCCTTCTTTTATCAGGTGAAGATAGTGTTACTATTTGCATATAGTTTTAAATTTGCACCAGTTGCACAGCCGAGAGGGACTTGCAGAAAAACGTTCAGCGTCCTCGATAGCATCAATCAGATGAACAGTATTTTCTTTCAGCTGCTCAAGTTCCTCATCAGTTCTTGTTGAAACAATCTCCTTGTTGAATTTTAAAAAATGTCAGATCAACCGTATATTCTTAATATATGGATACTTTAGCTTTACAATCATTGCATAGAGTGCAAGTTGTCTATCCATCTGGATCCTCCTTGTTGTTGGTAAATGAGATGATGTTTTATAATCATGGATTTGATAGTATCCATAATTTGTTTTTGTGATCCTGTCAATATAACACATTAGTTTGTATTTACCTAAATCGTCAAGATTTATAGAAATACGTTTTTCAATTGCTAGTGTTCTTCCGCAATTAAACGGTTTATATCGGCTGTAGTAGTCACTAATATACTGCTCAGCCATATTTAGATAATCTTCCCGACTATATTCCTTCTTTACAATCACAATTGATTCATCCCAATTATTCAACCATTCCTCTCGTAGAAAAAACAACAATTCTCCCAATGAGTTCATCTTTTGATGCCACATGTCCCAATATAACTTCCTCAGAGTTTCATGAACTCTTTTCCCAAGGAACAATTCGATAGTTTCCTTCATCTCAGTTTTAATCTTGTCGATATATTGGAATTTATACTTACGTGGGCATTGCTCATAACAGTTTAAACGGGAATAAGAATAGATTGCCATACTACGTTCTACTTCCCAAAAAAATTACTTTCAAAAACGAGCTTGTCAATCCAACGAAACCAAAAAATTGTCTAAAAACAGAAAAAGAAAAGAAAGGTTTTAGTAAGTAAGATCTGATTGCCCGTTCGAAAAGCAAGATAGGTGAAAAGTGGAATTTCCTTGAACAAAATCCCTCCTGTTGGCTTATACAAGTTCGGCTTGGCCCATCTAATGGGTATCAACAGTTTTTATCAAATAAGGAAAAATTTGAAGGAATTTTGTTTTATCGTTTCTCATAAACAGCATCATGATGCTCAAATTTTTCAAAGAGGATAATATTATCTTCAATTCTAAAAATCAGTACAAAACTGCCCATATGAACTCTTTTAAAATCGCTCATCGGACTTTTTAGGTTTTTAAAATGTTGAATTGAGTTTTTATCAGATGAAGAAATTTGCATGATTTTCTTCTTAATCGCATTGTACATGATTTTATCTTTTCTTTTAAGATTTGATAAATTCTTTTTAAGGTCATCTGAAAAAATTACTTGAAAGTTCATAATTCTTCAAACCATTGATTAATATCTTTTGAATGGACTTTTTTTGAATATGAATTTTTTTGTACTTTCTGTAGTTCCTTAATAAATTCTTTTTTTAGGGGAAGTTCATCTACAGGATGCCAGTCGATTTTTTTACAGAATTCGTTTTCTTCTTTTGCAAGTTTTCCTGTTTTTAAATATTTTTCAAATATATATCTTTTTAGAACCTCTTCTCTACCAATTTCAGACCAGTTAACCCAAGAAAATCTTGATAGCCTTTCTTTGAATGATTTCGCCATGGAGATAGTAATACATGCCATTTCATAATACCCCTTTTGCATGTAGTTTTTCAAACATTTCCAGTTTATCCTTTAGTCCTTGTTTGAAGATTTCTGACCAATTTATATCAGGTTGTTGATCAAGTTTCTTTTTTAAATCATCTGGTATTGAAAACGTCATTCTTACCATTTACATGTCCTCATGTAATTTCATGTATATGTGTATATGCATGATATTACTTATAATTTTTGGTAATTTGTAATCTTATGATATAAAAATTGCTAATGCAGGTACTGGTTAGTCTTCTAAAGTTCAGGCATCTCCTCCAGATGGGTATTAATGGACGTTGGAAAGATAAAAAATAATTACAATAAAGAGGGAGCTTCAAACCACTGACCTCCATCTAATACAGCAAATTTTGAGAATGGAAAAGCCGCTTATTTTGAAAATATATTATGCTACAGAAAATTAAAAGGATTAGATGGGTGAAAAGTGCGATTTTATGAAAACAAAATCCCTCCTGTTGGCTTATACAAGTTCGGCTTGGCCCATCCTTAAGAATCACACCTAATTCTATCGAGGAATTTTTAAATATTATCGAGTTAAGTGGAGTAACAACAAAGCATAAAAAAGAGGTAAAAAGAGCACTAAATAACTATGCAAAGTATATACTTTTTAGAATTGATAAACAAAAAACCATTCCGCCCAATAATATTTAGAGAAACACCAAGTCTATCTGAAAATCCTTTTTACAAAAAGTACTACTTCATTTTGCATTTATTAGTATTTATATATTTTTTTATGATGATTATAATCCTCTAAAATTACAGTCTTTGTATCCTCATCAATTGAAAAAGTTAAAACAAAATGTCCATCAATATGAACTCTTTTCCAATTACTTAATGGTGCCTTGAGACTCTTATACCTGTTAGGATCGATAACGATTTCTTCAGATTTCTTCACAATAATCTCTGCTTGTTTAGGGTTCTTTGCTCCCAGTTTTATCAATTTCTTTTTTAACGATGGCCTAATGTATAAATCATACATTTCTACTTCAAATCCATCATTTTTCTAAAATCTTTTGGAGTTCCAACTTTAACCGGTTTTTCCTTCATTATTTCTTTAGCTTTTTCAATATATTCTGGTCTAAGTTCAGGTTCAAGAACGTCTTGTTCGTATTCTTGAGCCATACGATCAATCGCTTGACTCTTATTTGTAAGTCCATACTTTGCTTTGAGAATGTTTAACACTCTGTTAGTCTCTTTTTTAATATTTATAATAGCTTGAACCATATTAATGCCACCTTAATATAATATATATGCCGAATTAATATATATGCCTTCCTGTCAAATATGTTAATTATGGATAAATACTCCCAAATAATTGGTAGGTACTTTTTACTAAAGGGACAGATATTGAAAATTGTTCAGATGACAGATTTTAAAACCCAAATTTCGCAGACAGGGCAAGATAGGTAAAAAGTGGGATTTTCCGAAAACAAAATCTTCCCTGTTGACTTATCAATTTCGGCTGGCGTGGCCCATTATTTTCCCTACTTGTAGGCTGCAGGATTAATCATGTTCATCTGAGATCTCTCCAAAGATCTCCTCGATTAGATCTTCCATGCTTACCAAACCAACGGTTTTGCCATATTTGTCCAGAAGTAATGCAAGATGAGTTTTACTGCGTTTCATTTTTCTAAAAACATCATCTGCTTTCATATCAGGGTCAATTTTCAAAACATCTCGCATGATGCTTTTTACTGTAAGTGATGTATCTTTAATACCTAGCGAATCCTTTATGTGGACCATGCCAACAATATCATCAAAATTTTTTCTATACACTGGAAATCTTGAAAAACCTGTTTTAATGGTCTTTTCTATAAGTTTTTCAATGGTATCATTTTCGTGAATGAATTCTATTTTATGTCTAGGCATATCAACTTCATCTGCAATTGTTTCATCAAACTCAAAAACATCTTCAACCATATCCCTTTCATCTTTTTCGATGGTTCCTTCTTCCTCGCCTAGCCTCATCATCGCCATTATCTCATCTTCAGTGACGGCATCATTTTTTTTGTCATTTCTGCCGGTAAGGGAGAGCAAGCCAGTAGATATACGTTCCACCAAAACTACTATTGGATGGAATATTTTTGTAAAAATCAGAAGAGGCATGGCTGCCTTTAATGCCCATTTCTCGTTTTTTCTACCAAATGCCTTTGGAGTAGCCTCACTAAAGATAATCACCAGAAAAAACATGCTAACTGTTGCAATTCCTATACCGACATTCCCAAAAATTGCTGTAGCCACAAACCCTGCAAGTACTGATGCAAATATATTGACAATATTATTTCCGATGACAATAGCACTTATAACGTGATCTGGGGTTTTCAGCAGCTCTTCAAGAATCTTTGCTCTTTTATCCCCTTCTCTAGCTTTACCAACAATAACAGCTCGGTTGATAGAGATAAGAGCCATTTCTGAACCTGAAAAGAAGGCAGAAACAAAAATTAAAAAAGCGATAACCAAAATGCTGGTTGCTGTCCATATCATAATATGTTTTCGTCTCTCTTAAACTTTTTAGCAAGTAGTACATACAACTTTTTATAGTTAACTACCAAATATATGTTTGACCCTGGATCACTTTAATCGTTGAGAGGTGCCCAATTTCAAATTACTTTTTTAATCCAAATATACTTTATATTTCTTACTTCATGGAGAGTTACCACACCTCAAAAATCGGCTAGGAGGAAAGGAAGAGAGTTTCCTGAGTAATTTTTTACATCACTTTAAGAAACTCTACTAGCTTTTCTAAGGATTTGCCTCTGTGTGAAAAACTATTTTTCTCCTTTGTGTCCATCTGAGCAAATGTTCTGTCATCTCCATTAGGAACAAATATGGGATCATATCCAAAACCCTGATCTCCCGACTCCTGTGCAGAAATTTTACCATTACATTCTCCAACAAAAAATCGAGGTTTTTTATTTGGTTCTCCATACGCAAAAACAGATTTAAAGCATGCTTTTCTATCATCAGTATCTACCCCATCTAATAACTTCAAAATGCCACTGCATCCGATACTATAGAAAACATAAGCAGAATATACACCTGGAAATCCATTTAGCGGTTCTATAAAAAGCCCTGCATCTTCAAGGATAAACGGGCCATCAATTCTTTTTTGTATATGTTTCACACCAAAAGACGCAACATCCTGCAGGGTATCTGCTTGTATTTCAGGATAACCTAAATTCTTCTGAACTACATCGATACCTACCTCCAACAATCTAGTTTTTACCTCCTTGAGTTTCCCTTTATTACTTGTTACAAAACACATGGTTTTCATCTATATCTGCCTCTTTTAACAATCTCTTCGATCTTTTGTATAACAAGATTTGCATCTTCTTTTAATTCTTTTTTGTAACCATCTAGAACATAGCTAAAGTACTCAGAATATTTGGAGTGGGTTGAATCTATTGCTTCCATAAGGACGTGCAAATCAACACCTTTTGCCTCTATTTCGCTGTTTTTTTCACCAAGTCCAAAATCGATGAAATGAATACGATCGTTAGCAAGAATCATATTTGAAGTGGTAACATCTCCATGTATTATGCCGCCATTGTGAAGTCTTGCTATACTTACTCCAATCTTTTTGCAGATATCTATTCTTTTCTTCCTATCTAGGCCGTTGAATATATCCTTAATTCTCTTGCCTTCAATGTATTCCATGGTTATTATGCCATCTTTTAGATCAACATCATATATGATTGGTACCGATACGCCTTGCTTACGAGCTTGCGCTATTAACTTGGTTTCCCCTTTTGTTCTAGATAAAATAAGACGATCATCTATTTTTTTTATTCGATATGCCTTTCGCACACGTTTTTTTTGAACTGCTTTATATCCCATATAGTTTGACAAGCGGATTTCAGCTTCGGCACCTCTATATATAATTGCTTTTTCAGTCACGCCAGCTCACATCCACCATGTCTGTTCTAAAACGCTGATCGATTAAACTCTCTTCCACCTTCATCCTAATACCACTGTTATACATCAAAACCCCTAGCCATGCTATCATGGCTCCATTGTCAATACATAAATCCTTTGAAGGGGCAAAAAAACGCGCACCACGATCTTCTGCCATTGTTTGAACCATGTCTCGCAGTCGTTTATTACTTGCAACACCTCCGCCTAAAAGTACCTCATCTTTTTCAGTATGTGCCATTGCTCTCTCAGTAACTTCAGTTAACGCCGCAAAGGTTGTCTCTTGCATAGAATAGCAGATATCTTCTAGTCGCTTGCCTTTTTGATAGTATTGCTCTGATGCTGTTAGTAGTCCTGAAAATGCGATATCCATTCCCTTGATTGAATAGGGTAAGTTTAGATACTGTTTTCCTTTTTCTGCAAGTTTTTCAATTTTAGGGCCGCTTGGAAAACCCATTCCCACTGCTCGTCCAAATTTGTCAAGACAGTTGCCAATGCCTACATCTAGTGTTTCACCGAACACTCGGTATTTCCCTTCAGCAAATGCAATCACCTGTGTGTTTGCACCTGAAGTATATAGTAATACAGGATCTTTACAACCATCTAGCGTTCCGCGGCCAATTTCTAGATGAGCAACGCAATGGTTCACACCCATGATTGGTTTATTAAGAGAAAGTGAAAGTGCTCGTGCTGCTGTTGCAGCTGTTCTAAGACATGGGCCCAAGCCAGGACCCTGTGAAAATGAAATAAGGTTGATGTCGGTAAAATCAACACTGGCAGTTTCAATAGATTCTTTAATTAAATCTGCCACGTAGGTTGCATGATGATTTGCTGCTTCTCTTGGATGAATGCCCCCATGTTCAGGTCTATAAATTTTAATTATATTTGAAAGAACGTTGCACTTTGCTTTAGTATCTTTTACGATACCTATGCCAATAGAATGAGCAGTTCCCTCTATACCAAGACAAATCATAGTTAACGGTCAGTAAATGGTATTGATATAAAATAAATTTGCCTTGGGGGTCATTATGACGATTTGTATGGTGATCTAAAAAATAAAAGAAGTGAAAATAGTTGTTATTTCACTTTTTATTTTTATGTTTTTGGTCGAGATAGAGATACCCCGTCTTAAAGAGCGCGAGAATGATTGCTATTATTGCTAGAATTATCATGATGACTATTACCGGTATCCAGGGGAATCCTTCGTCTGGTTCTTTGGGCTCATACGGCGTTGTTGCTCCATTTACTGGATTGTAGGTATAATCCCATTCCCCGTCTCCGTTGGCATCTATCTTGTATTTTCCATCGTCACCTGTTTCCATCGTTGTAACCGTTCCACTTGATTCATTCAAATATGAATCATATGTTCCATCACCATTAGCATCAATCACATATCCATCAGGGATATCAACTGATTCACCATCATAGATTGTTGCTGTTGTTGTATCATTATCAGTAAGTTCATCGTTATCTGTCACGGTTAATGTTATATCAAAGGTTCCAGCAGTTGTAAAGCTATGTGTTGGATTCACACCTGTTACTGAGCTTCCATCACCACATTGCCAAGTATAACTTGCAATGGTGCCATCACTATCCGAACTACCAGATCCATCAAGGCTGATATCTTGATTGACAATACCAGTATATGGCCCATTTGCATCCGCAGTTGGTGGTTCAGGGGGAACTGCTTCAACGGTAACCGTTGAGGTATCTGAATCAGTTAAGCCATCATCATCTGTGACTGTAAGCGTTACTGTGTAGGTATCGACTGATGTATAGGTATGAGTTGGGTTTACTCCAGAACCACTGCTTCCATCACCAAAATCCCAGCTATATGATTCAATAGTACCATCACTATCAGTACTAGCAGATCCGTCAAAAGTGATACTGCTGTTTACTGTTCCCTCATAGGGACCATTTGCATCAGCAGTTGGTGGATAGGTAACAGGCGGAGGAGTAGGATTACCGCCATCTCCTGAATAACTTTTCGTAGTGAAACTAAACGAATAATTCTCAATCAGTACATTGCCATCTGTATCAGTTGCATTCCAACCAATGGTAACCGTGTATTCTGTTGAATAACTCAGACTTGAGGATGGGGTGATAGTAAGTGTTGTGTTATTGTTAGACCAGCTGTAACTACTACTTGGTGAAAAAGTGAGATTTCTTTGAACCGTTGTCCGATTCATTGATTTACTAAAAGTTATAACAATGCCTGCTGACCTTGATGCACCTGTTGCACCATTAGATGGACTCGTTGATACAACGGTTGGTGAAGCTACTAATGGATGGGTGTCATTGTTGTCTGAGGAGATAGTATAGTTAGTATCGCCAAGACTATCATGATCTGTATCACTACCAGTATAATTATTCCAGTAGTTACCACCTAGATATGGGCCGTTGACAATGTTTCTTCCAAGTGTTTTAGTGAGATTCCATATGTTATCACCGTTATGGTCGTTAATATTATCTGTGTTATTCAAATAGTTGTTGTAAACAGAGTTATTCTCAGTGTCCCAAAGATTTATGCCACAAGAGTCGTTTATGACGTAGTTGCCGCTGATGGAGCAATTATTTGAATACCATAATTTGATTCCAGTGATATTGTTGTTGGTTATATTGTTGTTTAGGATGGTGCAATTATTTAAGTGCCGCGAGCTGCTGCCTAACAGGTAGATACCCACCTCGTTGTTATTATTAAGCTTGTTGCCGGAGATAGCGCAATTATCTGTGCGATCAAACATATAGATGCCCTCGACTCCATTATGGGTTATATTATTGTTATTGATGGTACAGTTACTACTTGAAGAATAAAGATGGATACCCTTGTCAAAGTTATTACTTATGTTATTGTTAGCAATATTAGAATAGTTTGAATCAATTAGATAAACGCCAGTCGCATTATTGAAGGTTGCATCATTATCAATGATAGTAGAATCATTTGAAGATTGTAGGTAGATACCATAATAGTTTCCAAATATCAAATTTTGGGATATGTTACAGTTTTGCACATTATAAAGATGAACTCCAGATGAATCGTCTCCTATTGACCCAGTTATATTTAATCCACTGATGTTCACATAACACGCTGAAACATTAAACACTTCAACGTTTGTGTTAGATGTTTCCACCTTACAAAATGTGGAACCATTACCGATAATACTAACGGTTTTATCTACAGCAACATTCTCAGTATATGTTCCGTTAAAAACGTAAATCTTGTTATACAAAGAGGTTGCATTGTTCACTCCTTCTTGAATGGTATGGACATGATGGGCATCATACCAACTTAAAGATGCATTATCATCAACGTAAATTCCACCATAGCTAAGCGGTAGATAATCAATGCTATTCCCTCCAGCTATAGCATATGTCGTATCACCAATTCCATCTCCGTTTCTATCCTCTCCCGTGTAGTTGCTGTAGTAGTTTCCACCAAGGCTGCGTCCTCCAAGAATGTTCGTTCCAGGTGTTTTTGTATTATTCCAATGGTTGGTACCATTATCATATGCATTATCTGTATTTTCAAAATAATTGTTGTAAATAAGGTTGTTTGAGGAAGAATATAAACAAATTCCATATTTATTATTATTATTTGCCGTGTTGTTCGTTAAGGTATTGTTGTTTGAGGAAGAATATAACCAAATTCCATTCTGAGTATTACTATTCGCTACATTGTTAATAAGAGTGTTGTTGCCCTGCCACCATATATCAATTCCATGCCGATGATTTAAACTTGCATTGTTGTTGATTATGTTATTGTATGAAGAAAAAGATAAAAAGATTCCATCGTTATTATTTGAATTTAATATGTTGCTTGTTATGTTGTTGTATGCGGAATTAGACAGAGAAATTCCATGCACCTTATTTGAATTTGCTGTATTATTTGCTAATGTATTATTACCTGAGCTAAGAAGATAGATTCCAGTGATATTATTATTATTTGCTGTGTTGTTTTGAACAGTATTATTATCTAAGCTTGCATAAAGTTCAATTCCATAATTCGAATTGTTGTTGGCAGTGTTATTAATTATCTGGCAATCTGTGCTATTATCAAGTCTGATGCCGTAACGGTTAAAGCTACAGTTATTATCCCGGATGACATCTCCCAAAGAGTTTTGAGAGTAGATTCCTCCAATGCCAATACTTAGGGCATTGTATATAGCTGTATTATTACAAACAGTGTTGTTAGAACTTGAGTATAGATAGATTCCATTATATGTGCTGTTACATACAGTATTGCTGGAAAGAGTATTATTGCATGAAGAAGAACTCAGATAGAACCCATAATAATTATCACTCACTGTGTTGTTGATTATGTTATTGTTTGAGGAAGTTTGTAAGATAATCCCATAAGTATTATTTTTCGCTGTGTTAGAGGTTAGCGTGTTGTTTGAACCATGCTGTAAATGAATCCCCCAAGAATTATTCCTTGCTGTGTTATTAATTATTTGATTATTTGAGGAAGTTTGCAGGAAAATTCCATAATGAGTATTGTTATTTGCTATATTACCAGTTATTGTATTATTGTCTGAAGAAGAAGGTAAAGCAATTCCACCAAAAGTATTATTATTCGCTTTATTGTTAGTTAGTGTGTTGTTGTTCGAAGAAGTTATGCAGATACCATAGTAATTTTCCCATAAAATATTATTTGAGATATTACAATAATCTGCAGAAGCAACATTAACACCAGCTTTACCAGAAGCATTTGCACCACTAATATTAAATCCACTGATATTCACATAATCATTTTGAACAGCAAAAACATGAGAAGTATTAAGTGAAGCTTGGACAGTACAAACAGTGGAACCATTACCGATAATACTAACGATTTTATTTACAACAACATTCTCAATATAGGTTCCATTCCAAACATAAACAGTACCAGTTGTTGAAACAACATCAATGGCATCTTGGATAGAGTCAAAATGATCAAAATGCCAACCAGTCGTTGTGTTGTCATAATTATCATCAACCCAAGCAGTAGTTGGTACTAAAGGATATAAATCCTGGCTACTTCCGCCCGGGATAGCATATGCAGTTTCACCAATACCATCTCCGTTGGTATCACTGCCGGTGTAATCTCCCCAGAAGTTACCCTCGTGGATAGTTGTGCTGTTCCAATTGTTGTTACCACAGTTATCAAATGCATTCTGGCTGTTATCAAAAATATGATTATGATACAATGTGTTGTTTTCAGAAGGTATAATACCAAAAGATTCTGTAATATTAATACCATTTTCGTTATATGAAACATTATTTTCAATTATCGTATTGTTACAAGAATTCGCAATTAGGATACCAAAGGTAGTTTGGCTAGGATCAGTATTATTATACAATTCATTTGAAGATATGGTATTGTTATCAGATAGTCCTAAACAGATACCTATGTTTTCACAAGAGGATACGTTGTTATCAGTAACCATGTTGAAATCTGAATAATATAAATCTATACCAATTGCAGGAGCACAAGCCTGATAACTCATATTATAGACAGTATTATTTGAAACTGTACAATATGTGGCATTGTTGAATCTGATACCTGGTCCTGAAGCTACGTGAATAATATTGGAAATAGAACAATTTGACACCGTGCAATTATCACAATGACTTAAATTTATATCTGGGGTTTGCGTAAATATTTTAAGGCCAAATACAATTCCAGCACCAGAAGAATTCTCAATATTACAATTTGTGACATTGCAATCTGTAACATTATCAAAAGCAATACCAATTGTACTATTATTTACAGTCAAATTATCAAGAGTTACGTTCTCAAGAACATCTGAGGGATTAGAAGAGTTATAAACATAAATCCCAATCCCCGCCGCACTTTGCTCAGTACAATTTGCTACAGTAATGTTCTGAACAGTAACATTACTTACAGTTATGTTAATTCCATATATGCCCATTCCATCTACGACCGCTGATGAATTAGCCTCTAATGTTATACTCTTATTTACGATAACGTTTTCATAATAGGTTCCATCCCAAACATAGACTGTTCCCCCTGCGCTAACGTTGTTTATTCCCTCTTGGATTGTTCTTACCTGGGTAGCATTGTACCAACCAGAGTCAGCATTATCATCAACATATACAGGATTTCCATCTGCGCTAACACCTATCGCAAGTATCACCGTTGCTATGAATAAAATGCCTACAACAACTATTCCCCTCTTTACAAAACAACTCTTCTCACCAAACATATAATCTTCTCCAAACACCACAACCAAAGTAGCAAATAGGACATGCCATTATTAACCTATCGATTTTAAAATCCTCTTTTACAGCTTTATCACAGTACAATCCTCGATTAAAGAATACTTTTTCCAAGGTTTAACTATCTTTCTGCATAACCAATCGGCATGATAACTACAGGTTCAAGTGCCCCATGTAGATCCAGTAAATCATGTAAAAAATCTGTCTCAGCAGGAGTATATGTAAGCGTGCCTAATTCTTCATATTCAGCAGCGAGAACAACATACGTTATAGATATCCAAGTTGATTCAAGCCAATATGGTTTATCTGTCTCCCCTGCAACAATGATAAGAGCCGGAGCATCCACAAGAAATTCCTTCTCAAGAGAGATATTCTTTTTTTTCATCCAGTTTTTAAACCAGGATTCAGAATTCTCATAAAACCTTTTATCAACAATTTCACAATGCTTTTTGATGTCTTCTTTCGACGCGGGATCATCCACAACAATATACACATAAGGATGTTTGTCTGCACCAGATGGAGCATATTGCCCCGCTTTTAGCACCCGCTGAAGAATCTCCTCTGGAATTTTTTTAGAAGAAAAATGCCGGGTACTCCGACGTTGCTTCATCAACTCATATAGATCCATAATTATCAAAAACGATAAAATCCTATTTTATGTGCCAACACCAATTGTTGCCTTAACCTCATCAATATCCCAGGTTTTCACAAGTTTTCCAGTAGGTTTATCTTCATAAGTTAAGACTTGGGATCGAGTCTCTTCTTTGATATAATCTTCCCAATCCTTGAGCATCTGTTGTTTATCTTTGGGAATACCAACTGACGTAGAAATCCGCTGCTCCACATCCAAATCCAGTTCCTTTCTCATCGACTGAATTCTTCTTACAATCTCTCTTGCAAAACCTTCTGCTTCAAGTTCAGGCGTAAGATTCGTATCAAGTAAAAGAATCATGTCCTCGGTCTGAGTGCTTGCAATATGTTCTTTTTCAGTTTCAACTATCTGAAAATCTTTTATTGTAAGTTTGATTTCTTCACCCGCCACATTTAATGTCACTTCGCCTTTCTTTGTTAGATCTTCATACAATCTATGCTCATCCAATTCTTCTATTGCAGCTACAATTCCTTTAGCTTTTGCCTTATATTTTGGACCTAACTCAGAATGATTTGGTTTCACCGTTTTTGTCATAAACTTGCCTGTATCTCTTTCAAATGAAATGTGTTTAACATTGATTTCCTCATTCAACAAATCAAGTAAATCTTTAATCAACGCCTCTACCTCTTTTTTGCACACTATTGTGGCACTGCTGAGTGGATATCTTACCTTGATTCCCACTTTTGATCGAAGGGCCCTTCCAACCTCCACAAGCGCCCTTATCCGCTTCATACCTTCTTCAAGATTTTCGTCAATGTGTTTTTCATCAGACTGTAAATAGTCACATAGATGGATGCTCTCTGGCATATCATCAGTTCGAAGATTTTGATAAATCTCATCAGTAATAAATGGGACAAATGGTGCTAACAATTTTGAAAGACCCAAGAACACATCATACATCGTAGAGTATCCTGCTAGTTTGTCATCGGTTTTTTCTTCTACCCAAAGCCGTTTTCTCGAGCGGCGTAAATACCAATTACTAAAATCTTCTATGATGAAGCTTTCAATAGTTCTTGCAGCCTTGTGAATCTCAAATGTATCAAAATATTTTCTAACCCCTGAAACAGTTCTATTGAATCTACTCAATATCCATTTGTCCAAAAGTTGCCTATCATCTACAGGAATCATATCCTGCTTTGGATCAAACTTGTCTAAAGAGGCATATGTTGTAAAGAAATTATATGAATTCCAAAGAGTGAGAATAAACTTGCCAAGTGTCTCTTTTACTGCCTCTTCATAAAAACGTGTGGAATTCCATGGGGCATTGGCAGATATTAGATACCATCTAAGAGCATCAGCACCCTCATGATCAAGGATTATGGTTGGATCAACGTAATTTCGTTTGCTTTTACTCATCTTTACATTGTCTTTGTCCAAAACAAGGCCCAAGGTCAACACATTTTTGTACGGCGGTTTTTCAAACAAAAACGTAGAAATTGCCAAAAGCGAATAAAACCATCCACGGGTTTGATCAAGAGCCTCACTGATAAAATCAATAGGGAAGTTCTCTTCGAACTGTTCCTTATTTTCGAAAGGATAATGCCATTGGGCAAAAAAGGCAGAACCTGAATCATACCAACAGTCAATGACCTCTTTTTCACGTTTCATTTTGGAATTGCACTTTGGACAACGAACAGTTAACTCATCAACAAACGGCTTATGTAAATCATAATCATCGGGAAAATCGTCGCTCAACTCCTTTAGTTCATCAACACTACCAATACATATCTGATGCTTGCATTTTTCATCAGTACATGTCCAAATAGGCAGCGGCGTACCCCAATACCGATTCCTAGAAAGAGCCCAATCTTTTACATCACGGATGAAATCTCCAAAACGTCCCTGTTGAATATGACGAGGATACCAGTTGATTTGATCATTATTGTCCACCAAATTTTTCTGCACCTTTGACATAGCAATAAACCAAGATTCCATTGCATAGTATAACAATGGAGAATCACATCGCCAGCAGAACGGATACTCATGAACATACTCTTTAGTTCCCTCAAGATGTCCCTCTTTTTCAAGATGTTTAATAATACTTGGATCTGCATCCTTTACAAATTGTCCTTTCCAGAGTGTCACTTCATCCTTAAATGTACCATCAAGATTGACAAGTTGGACAACAGGCAATCCATACTTCATGCCAACATCGTAATCGTCTTCACCAAAAGCAGGAGCAATATGAACGATACCTGTTCCATCCTCCATGGTTACAAAATCAGCAAGAACCACATACCATGCTTTTTTGTCTGGTTTAGCATAGTCAAACAACGGCTCATACTCAGTTTTTTCGAGATCCTTTCCAGAAAAGCCATCAAGCATTTCGTATTCCTGACCCTTTAACAATACTGCTGCACGTTCTTCTGCTAAAATCAACGTTTGCCCATTATGCCGGATTTTTATATACGTCTTATCAGGATGAACTGCAAGTGCTACATTTGAAATAAGGGTCCATGGAGTTGTAGTCCATGCCAGAAAATAAGCATCCTCGCTTTTAAGTTTGAACTTTATAAATATCGACGGCTCTTCAACATTCTTATATCCCTGTGCAACCTCATGGGCAGAAAGTGCTGTCCCACAGCGAGGACAGTATGGTACAACCTTGTGTCCCCGGTACAACAATTTCTTTTCCCATGCCTGCTTGAGAGACCACCAGACTGATTCAATATAATCATTTTTTAATGTAATGTATGGAGCATCCATATCAACCCAAAATCCAATACGCTTGGTCATCTCCACCCATGCATTTTCGTACTTGAACACACTTTTCTTACATTCATCATTGAACTTTTTAAGACCGTATTTTTCAACATCCGCTTTGTCTTTCAGTCCCAGTTTCTTCTCAACTTCAATTTCTACAGGCAATCCATGTGTATCCCAACCAGCTTTTCTCAGGATGTAATGACCGTTCATGGCTTGATATCTTAAAATCAAATCTTTCATAACTCTAGTGAGAACATGACCTGGATGAGGCATGCCGTTGGCAGTTGGAGGACCTTCTAAAAAGACATACGGATCGTTTGTTTTCCTCTGCTCAATGGATTTTTTGAATATATCGTTTTTTACCCAAAAGTCTAGTATTTTTTCTTCAATCTTTTTTGGATTGTATTTCTGAGGGGGCGATTTAATCATCGTTTTTCACCAAATTTGATTATTTATTCTCCTAAGTAACGACCCCTAATGGCAAAAGACCGTTAAAATCATTTCTATCAGGTCAAACTCAATAATTTCTGATATCATCTGCTTTCATAAATTCTCTTAGCAGCGAAGTTGCATAACATCCTTTCAGCAGCTCAAAATTTAAAATCAAGGCAAGCTTGCCCTTGTTTAACCCATCATCAGTCAGCTTAAAATCAAGGTCTTTAACTGGAGATAATATCGGTCTTCTTGAGCCAGAGGACGATATATACGGAATATCAGGTATAATGAAATCTCTGGGGTCGATCTTCTCTTCATCAATTATCTTATGTTCTATTTCACCCATTTCACCTTCTGAAAATTTAGAATCACTACCAAATAAAACAGCACTTACAAACGCTTTACCTTTAGAAACCTGTTTATTTACTTTCTCGATGTTTCTTTTCGTTACAGATATTTCTCCATCGATAACACCTTTTCTAACAGGAAGGATGATATCTCCAACTAAAGCAGCATTCAGTGGCAGTTCTTTTTGGATGCGCCTGCTCAAAATTTTATTGAAAAGATATGACTGATATGCATAAATAAACATGGTAAGCAAATTCTTTGGCAGTTCTTTTAACGCACCAACAAAATCTTCTGAATCGACCGCCAGCTTGTTTAACATGGCCTTTTCAAAATTTAGATGTTTAGGATAAGATTTCAATGCCTCGGGAAAATCATGGGTTTTTTCCAATTCGCTTCTCAATTTGTAGGTAATATCATCTTCTCCTTTTATTGGATTTGCAACATAGGTCATTACTGCCTTTTCTATCTCATCATTAACGAGATGTTTTCCAACAATATGCGTAATCGGTCTAATCGTACCAAAACGCTGAACCCCATAAAAATTGGGAAAGCCACCAGTACTGCTTATAAGGGAAACTACATCTTGCAACTGCTCTTTTTTAGCATTAGCAATATTTCTTATAGAAATTTCAAACATATTACCCAAAAGATTTCCTATCTTGACAGGGCGATCAGATCTATAGATATTTTTAATTTCAACGTCTTTAATTTTTATTTTAGCTAAATCTTCGTTAGAAATATTGTAAAAGGACATATGCCTGGTAGACTTTGCCCGCTTATCTTTGGTGCCTGCAAAACTAACTCGCTTTCGTGAGACATGTAATCTTTTGGAAAGTTCTCTAACCAGATGATTTGTCTCCCAGTTTGTTACCGTAATATCTGCTATGACAAACTTACCATTTTCCTTTTCAGGATGATGTTTAGAAATTTCATATACAGTAAAATCCTCAGGAACCGTACGAAGTTTTCCACCTACTCCCTCAAAAGATGTAAAAAAAGTTTCTATACCAATGGTTTTCTCAGCATCTAAAACATACTTTGCTGTATCCTTTATGTAATGATTTGAATTTTCCATTTTATGTTTCTCACTCGATGGTCAACATATGGGTTATTAAAAAGTGTTTGTCAAAAAATCACAGGATTTATGGTTGCTTCGAATGCATACTTGTGAAAAGAGAAGCGAAATCAAAAAATACTGATATCCACACATTAACAGAAGCACAATCGTACCAATACATGTTTAGAGAATTTATTGAACTGTTAAAGAATTCACAAAAGTGAAGGGATGGTGCATTTGAAGGCAAAGGTTGGCTTGGCAAACTCACGAGATCTAATACTGAAATGACACCATAAATGCCTGCAGAATAGAACATGTTATAAGCTCTAAGACGATAGATGGATCAATAAGATTTGTTGACTTCATAATAAGATGCGAAGATGATTAAATCATTTTAGATATGTCTATGAGACTGAAAATCACGTTGAATACAATCCCGATGACTTATCGCGTTGCCTGATATGTGGAGGTAAACAGCCCTAGGAGCATATTATCCTTGAAAGGCAAATTATGAAAGCCAATGTTAGAAACCACATGTAATGTAAAAAGGAGGAAATAAAATGGAGAAAGATTGGAGAATAGCAGATAGAGTCCTGCAGATACAAAAATCTGCAATCCATGAAATGACAAGATTATCAAAAGAAGTAGAGGATGTTGCATTTTTATCATGGGCCAAGCCAACTTCCGATACACCAGAACATATCAAAGAGGCAGCCGTTACTGCAATAAGGAAGGGACTTGTAGGCGGGTATTCCGGAAATGCTGGTCTACCGGAATTGCGGAAAGAGATCGCCAAGAAACTAAAAAAAGATAACAATATAGATGCTGATGTTTCTCAACTACTGGTCACCGTCGGTGCTATTGAAGGATTGTCCGCAGCGATTATGGCATTAATTGATCCTGGTGATGAAGTCATTCTGCCGTCTCCTACCTATTCCACCCACATTCGCCAAGTTATTCTTGCTTCAGGAAAACCCGTCCTTGTTCCAACAATCGAAGAAGAGGGATTTACCTTGGATATTGATGCCATTAGAGATGCAGTAACTTCTAAAACAAAGGCCCTTCTATATTGCTCTCCAAGCAACCCTGCTGGTGCTGTTTTCTCTGAGAAATATCTTCGTCAGTTGGCAGATATTGCCTTAGAAAACAACTTAATGGTCATTACAGATGAAGCCTATGAATATTTTACCTATGACGGCCATAAACATTTTAGCATAGCTTCAATTCCAGAAATGAAGAAGAACGCAGTTAGCTGTTTTACTTTTACAAAAAGCTACGCGATGACAGGTTGGAGAATCGGCTATTTACATGCAGATGAAACACTGATTCCACAGATCACCAAAGCACATATTCCCTTCGCCATTTGTGCTCCTGTAGTTTCCCAATATGCAGCACTTGCAGCATTACAAGGTTCCCAAGATTGTATTGTAAAATTCAAGGATCACTATCTCTCTACCCGTGATTTAATGTGCAAAAGACTTGATGCTCTTGACTCAGTTTTTGAATATCAAAAACCAAGAGGTTCCTATCTTATGTTCCCAAAAATATTACCAGGAGAAGGTAAAGATTCGACGGCATTTTGCAAAAAACTCTTAAAGGAAGCAAAAGTTTCAACGACACCTGGAATTGCATTTGGGCCAACTGGAGAAGGTCATTTAAGACTGTCGTTTTGTGTATCTGAAAAAATGATAAATAAAGCGTTTGATAGAATGGATGCATATTTCAAATAACTGGTCAATAGATAAAACCGTAACAAGATACGTGAGGTAAAAAAATGATGGGAAATACAATTAGCAGAATTGGTTTACACAACCAGAGCGAGGAGGAAAAAAATGGTTTACGAAGGTAAGGCTTTGACTATTGCTGGCTCCGACTCAGGCGGAGGAGCAGGAATACAGGCAGATTTGAAAACCTTTCAAGCTTTCAATGTTTTTGGGACATCTGTAATAACCTCTGTAACGTCACAGAACACGTTGGAAGTCCGTTCTATCCGTGATATGCCTTCAAGCATCGTTGCCGATCAGATAGACATGATAATGGAAGATATCGGAACAGATGCAGCAAAAATTGGAATGGTCTCAAATAAAGCGATAATAGAAACAATTGCTAGCAGGGTTAAAAAACACAAAATAGAAAAATTGGTAATTGACCCTGTTATGATTGCGAAAAGCGGTGCTCGTCTTTTAAAGGAGAACGTAGAAAAAGTGCTTATAGAAAAGCTATTACCTACTGCATCTCTCATAACCCCTAATGTTTTTGAAGCAGAGATAATCAGTGGGGAAAAAATAGGAGATATTGAGGATGCTAAAGAATCTGCAAGAATCATCCACAAAATGGGTGTAACATCCGTCCTTTTGAAGGGCGGCCACATCCCAGGAGAAAAAGCAATTGATATCCTCTTCGATGGGAAAGAGTATACCTACTATGAGTCAAAAAGAGTTGATACAAAGAACACTCATGGAACAGGCTGCACTTTTTCTGCAGCAATAGTTGCTGGATTGTCTAAAGGACTAGATATGTACAATGCAGTCAAGGTCGCAAAAGAGTACGTTACAAGAGCAATAAGAAATGCACCGAGCAACATAGGCACGGGGCATGGGCCGTTATATCACAATATCAAACCGTTAGAGATTTCAGCTTTTGAGGAAGCAGCTGAAGATTTTGATAGCTGGTTTGACAAGAATAAAGTCGTTTTTGAATCTGAACTACTAGCAGAAAAATATTTTTTACCAAATCCTAAGAATTCTGTCAGTGTGGGAGTTGGAAGCGGATTGTTCGCTTCAAAATTGGGCATTGAATATGGAATAGAACCATCAAAAGAGATGGCTAAATTGGCGGAGAAAAGAGGGATCAGGGTGAAAATAGGAACTGCTGAAAACGCTCCTTTTAAAAATGGAAAATTTAACACTGTATTACTAAGCACTGTCCTCAGCTATACAGATGACCGCCAAAGGGCAGTACATGAAGCATATCGCATTTTAAAACATAATGGGCACATCGTCGTTTCGTTTTTAGCAAGGGAAGGCTCCTATGCAATGATGTATGATTTAGCATATCTTAGAGGAGAACATGACCCTGAAATCGCCCCCAAATATCCCTACCCCATCAAATTCATTAAAAAAACTCATTGGATTTCCACAGATGAAGTCAATAATTTGTTAAAGAAAGCAGGCTTTGTTGATTTAAAATATGTACAGACTTTTACAACACATCCTAAATATACAAATGACGAAGTAGAAGAACCAATAGAGGGATATGAAAAGGGAGATTACATAGTTGTCCAGGGGAGAAAACCATGAAGGTTTCAGAACGACTAAGAAAAGATGCAGACGACATATGGGAAAAAATAATCAAACATCCATTCGTGACAGAACTCTACAATGGCACCCTGCCAATGGGGAAGTTCAGGTTTTATATCCTCCAAGATTACAATTACCTTACATCATCTATAAAAAACTTCAGCATAATATCTTCTAAAGCAGACTCCATAGACTCTATGAGAGAGGTTATTGAGATATTGCATCTTGAGTCAGTAAGCGAGTTCAAAGGCTATGAGGAATTCCTTAGAAAACTTGGATACAGAATAGAGGATGCTGGAAACATCGAGCCTACCCCTACAAACATATCCTATGTAAACTTTCTGCTCTCAACAAGTTCATTGAAATCCTATGCAGAATCTATCACATCTGTTCTTCCATGCTTCTGGTCTTATGCTGAAATCGCAGAGCATCATAAAGATAAATTGAGTAAAAATGAGAATAAATTATACGTGGATTGGGCATTGGTATACTTATCAAAACCTTATGTGAACCTAGTTGAAAAAATTAAAAGACTTGTAGATAAGGCTGGAGAAACGACTTCATATGAAATGCTAAAAGAGACTTTTATAACTGCAAGCAAATACGAATATATGTATTGGGATGCAATCTACAATATGAATGCTTGGCCTATCTAGGAAGGACGGTTTTGATCAATCCCATATCGAAAGTGTATAAGTATATATGTGTTAAAATAAAAAGTACCATTGCCTATGACGGCAATGAATGAAAGAAGGGGCTTAAAGCAGACTGGAGTGCTTTCGTTTATAGTCGTTGTATTCTTTGAATAAATCATTACATTGAATATTTATACACCTTTTTCTAATAACCTTTAGGTGAAAAATATGTCAAAAGCAGTTGTAACACTTGCACCAGGATTTGAAGAGGTGGAGGCCTTAACAATAGTAGATGTGTTAAGAAGATGTGGAGTAGAGACAACAACAGCTGGGCTGGGTGGCAGTCCAATAGAAGGTGCCCATCAAGTAAAGGTAATTCCAGATACAGACTTAGACAGCTTGAATATAGAGGATTACGATGCTCTTATTTTGCCTGGAGGGGCACCAGGATATGAGAACCTTAGAAAGGATCGGCGTGTAATAGATGCAGTAAAAAAGGCTTTTGAAGAGAAAAAAATCGTTGCTGCCATGTGTGCATCACCTTCCGTGCTTTCCGACGCTGGAGTGCTGAGAGGAAAGAAAGCAACCATCTATCCAGGAATGGAAGATGAACTAAGAAAAGGTGGAGCAGAGATAAAAGAAGATTTGGTTGTACAAGATGGAAATATTGTAACTAGTAGGGGACCTGCAACAGCTGTACTTTTTGCCTTAAAGCTTGGCGAAATATTGGCCAGCAAATCGGCAGCAGAAGAAGTTAAAAAACAGATGCTCGTGGATCTGGTGATAAAATAGAATGGCACATTATCAAACTAAACATCATGGATATAATGACGACGAGATAATAAGCACTTTACAAAAAGAGGTAAGAAGAGGTAACGAAGAAAAAGCAATATATTGGGCTTTAGAACTTGGGGAAGAAGGCAAGAGCGGTTTCGGTCAATTGGCATCAAGACTTAGAGTGATATCTTATGAAGACATAGGTTTGGGAGATCCAGATATAACGTTACAAGTATCTAAAGCAATAGACGATATGCAAGAAATGTATAAAAAAAATAAAGGGGAATGGAGAATAGTTTTATCCTACATTATCCTACTCTTATGCCGAGCTAAACACTCAAGAATTACAGATCATTTTATTATCGCAATGAAAGATTATTGGAAAAATAAAAAGTTAGATATACCAGATTATGCTTTGGATATGCATACCTCAGCAGGCAATTTAATTGGAAGAACAAAAGGCTCTACCAAAGGTATAGACCACTTTATAAAGGAAGGGGAAAAACTAAATAATGAGAATCCAAATGTAGAAGATATATACAAAGAAAAGGCTCATCAAATATTGAGGAAATAGGAGAGATGGGTTATTGGATCTAAAGGGAAACATACTATGATTGCAATATAAGATGGACGTGAGGTTGCAACTTGAAAAACGTAAAAGAGAATAAAATTCTGAAGTTCGAAGAACTTGGTTGGAAAAAATGGAATCGCTACCAAATAAAGCAACCTTTATGGTTTACAACATGAATACTTGACCCATCTAGAAAGACCGGTTCTGATTAACTGCATATTGAAAGTGCATTATATCGGGGATTAAAATAAAACGGTTCATAGCGTATGACAACAAGGCATGCAAGGGAGATATGAGATTAAGGCCAGATTTGGGCAGTTAACAAACGAGAGGCGGCCCAACAATTAAAAAATCAATCGGAAAATAATTGGACATAATAAAGAGGTTAAATGGAGGTAAAATTTGTGACAGCAATAGCAAAGATAGGAAAAAGAGATGGAAGAACGGTTAACTTTGACCAAAATAAGATTACAGATGCCATATTTAAAGCAGTACTTGCTGTTGGAGGAAAGGATAGACGGCGAGCTGAATTTTTATCGGATAAAGTAGTGAAAAAACTTGAGATGACATATGGCCCTCGCAATATCCCATCAGTTGAAGATATACAAGATACTGTCGAGAAAATTTTGATAGAAGATGGGCACGCAAAAACTGCAAAGGCTTACATTCTCTACCGGAGAGAAAAAGCCAAAATACGAGAAAATAAAAAAAAGATACTTAACAAAGACCAACTGGATGAAATAGATAAAAGATTTAGTACAAATGCCTTGAGAGTACTTGCATATAGATATCTTATAAAAGATGAAGAAGGTAACATCACCGAATCATTGAGGGAACTTTTTCAGAGAGTTGCTCTGACAATGGCCATCCCTGACATGTTATATGATCCAAGGATATATGATAAAAATGGAGAATATACTGTTCCAATAACTGTATCAAAATATCTCAGTGATATTGAGATGTGGGATAACAAGTTAAAGATTGGAAAATATAGTCTTACAAGATGGCATTTTGAAATGTTGATAGCTGCTTACGAAAAGCTTGCAAATGAGGATAAGGCAAAGATAGGGTTAAATGAACTTGTCGTGATGTTGAGAAATGGAACATTTGACAAGTACGAAAAAAATGTAGATGAATACTTTGAGCTGATGACAAAGCAAATATTTATGCCCAATACGCCCACCATTATAAATGCTGGGCGAAAACTAGGCATGTTCTCGGCATGCTTCACACTAGATGTTGATGATAACATAGGTTCAATAATGGCCTTGGCAAGTGATATAGCTTTAATTCAAAAAGCAGGAGGGGGAACCGGCATTAACTTCTCTAAAATTAGATCAGAGGGGGATATTGTGAAATCAACGATGGGAAAAGCATCAGGCCCCACATCATTTATGAAAATCATAGACACTGTTTCTGATGTTGTCAAGCAAGGTGGAGTGCGAAGAGGGGCAAACATGGGGATACTGGAGATATGGCATCCCGACATAGAAAAGTTCATATCGTTAAAGGAGAAAGAAGGTCAGTATGAAAACTTCAACATAAGCGTTGGTATTTGGGATGATTTCTGGAGATATCTTGCCAATAACGCAAACTATCCACTTGTCAGCCCAAGATCAAAAAAAGTGTTGGCGGAGGTGAATTCAAAATCTTTATTTCACTCCATTGCATACCATGCATGGTTACAAGCAGATCCTGGAGTTCTATTTTTAGATACCATAAACAAGAATAACGTTTTAATCAAGGCAAAAAATGGGCCTGTAAGGGTTACGAACCCCTGCGGAGAAGAACCATTATATCCATATGAATCCTGCAACCTTGCAAGTATAGATGTTGCAAAATTTATAAAAAAAGAAGGAGAAGAAAAAAAGTTTGACTGGGATGGGTTTAGAAAAACCGCTAAAATTGTTACGAGAGTTCTGGATAATCTTATAACGATAAACAAATATCCGATGAGAGAGATAGACATAGGAACAAAAAAAACAAGGAGAATAGGACTAGGGTTGATGGGTGTAGCTGACTTACTTTTTGAACTAGATATCAAGTATAATTCAAAAGAGAATTATGAACTGCTTGGTAAACTTACTGAGAATTTGACCTATTCCGCATTTGAAGAATCAGTAGAGCTCTCAAAACAGAGAGGCACATTTCCACTATTTAAAGAGGCAGCTTATTCTGAAGGAAAGTTACCGATTGATCTATACCGACATAGAGAATGGTGGAATTTAGATTGGGATAAATTGGTGGATAAGATAAATAAATATGGTCTAAGGAATGCAATGGTTACAACTAATGCCCCAACAGGTTCCATCTCGATGATTGCAGATACCACAAATGGTATTGAACCAGTATTTGCTTTAGTTTATGAGAAGAATGTGTCTGCTGGTTCGTTCTTTTATATAGATGAGGTCTTTAAAAATAAGCTGAAAGAACTTGGCCTGTATAACGATGAAATTCTCAGAAAAATTTCAGGAAACTATGGAAGTGTCCAAGGAATCGAAGAGATACCAAAAAAAGTACGGGAGATATTTGTGACCTCTATGGACATACACTGGATTGATCATATTGCTGCTCAGGCAGTGTTACAGAGAGCCACGACCGATTCCATATCAAAAACAATCAACATGCCAAATGATGTTAGTATAGATGATGTTCAACAAGCATATATCATAGCTCATGAAATGGGATGCAAAGGTGTCACAGTCTACAGAAATGGTTCGAAAAGCAAACAAGTCTTAAATGTGTTATCTGCAAGGAAGAAATTAGAGGATATGGCTAAACCTTCAGATTTTGCAATGAAATGGCTGAAAAAAATACTAACAACAAACAAATGGACAAAAAACTATATAAAAATAGATGGTAAGGAGAAGAAAATCGAGGTTAAACCACCGGTGATTTCATCAGTTGAAGAAACTAACGGAGATGCTGAAAAAGAAATACTAGTTATGCCAGATGAACAAGAACGATGTCCTGTGTGCGGTGGGAAACATCTTGTCTATGAATCAGGTTGTTCCATATGCAAGGATTGTGGATGGAGTGCATGTACAGTATCATAACACTTTAGGGCAATGCAAACTTGGCACAAACAAACATCAAAAGGGAACCAACAATTCTGGTAAACAGTTTGTAAAAGTTAATATCAAATCATTTCGGAGTTTTTTCTAAGATAAAAGATAGTCAACAACCGCATCTAAACTGTTAAACCCTTTATCATCTGCTCTGGAAAGAAGGATGAACTCCATGCCTGTGTTCTCAGCAAATTCACGATCTTTCTCACTATCACCAACATAAATTATCCTATCATACTGTATGATTTCTTTTAATTTTTTTAATGGATGCGCGGCAGGTTTCAGTTTTTTAAGATCTTCAAATTTTGATCCTCTACCAATACCAAAATCAAATAAATCCTCATAATTGAATTCCCCAATAAAAAATTCAACAACTTCCTGTGGAGAATCACTCAATATCGTTAAACCATATGATCCCTTCAAATTATACAGAGAATTTACATCAGGAAAGGGAGTAAGCTCCCTATTTTTCATTGCTTTTATCTTCTCTTTTATATAGTTCCCATTTCTTGTTTCCCACAATTCTTCCGGTTTTACACCGAATTCTTTACATATCATATCAAACCTATGCAGATTTTTTGAATGAAATTTCTGCAAATTTTCCTTTGAACTATCAATTCCATACTCTGCAAGTGTTTTCTTAAATGATTTGTAAAGCCAATTTAGATTGGATTCTGTATCAATCAAAACATCATCAAGATCAAACGAAATTCCCTCAGCATCCTTCATTTAACCACTTTTATCCGCCTTTTTCCAAAATACATACGCAAGTACAACAGCAACCAGACAGTCCACCAGCTATACAGACACAAGCAACATATCATTTATCAACTACGTCATCAGGAAAATCTCTTTTACAAAAATTAGATCATTCCATCAATTTCAGTTTCTTTATCTTCTTTCCCAAAAGTTTCATCTACTTTTTACTTTTGGTTTTGGTCTTACCCTTGCTTTTGGTTTTCTTGCCTGTATCCTTACTTTTACTTGCGCTCTCGCTTTCGGTCTTTTTAGTTTTCTGTTTACTCTCGGTTTTGGTCTTGCTCTTACTTGTTTTTTTCCCTGAAAAATTTTTTTCAAAATCCTTTAATTCACTTTCTACCTGCTTAACAGCCTTTTTCAATATATCTATGGGCTCTCCTTTTTTGACCCGAAGATACAAACGTCGTTTGTTTGATTCTGGATGATCAGTAAGATATGATGCATAATCCACATCTTTATCTCTTAGCAATATCTCAGTAATGGGATTTAACATGGTTTCATTTTCGCCAGTTACTTCTAATTCAAGTTCCTTTGACGTTTTTCTAATCTTTTTTAATTCCATATGTCAATACCTCCTACCAATACTTAACAAATTATCTTAAAGATCATTTGGATTGTAACTTCCAAAATCCATCGCCGTGAGTCTTCTTTCCTTATTGCTACAATTCTCACATTCAAGAGTATCGCCTTTTTTAACAAGCGGATGTCTACATTTACTACATAAAGCTCTAATGACGCCCATATTTTTATCCTTTGTATCAAGCTGTATATTTGGCTTTACCTGTGTAACCTTGGCTCTGAAAATATCTCCAACTGAAAATACATCGGATGTGTCTTTTATATATCCTTTTGCTATCTCTGAAACACGCAATGTCCCATTTGTATCACCAGATACTGACCTCTTTTTTCCAATAACATGTATTACATCAGCTATAACCATGGAGGATCTCATCATACGTACTTCAGCAAGGATCGTATCTCCTTTTTTTAATACAACAGGTATACTTGTTGCAGGTTTTACTGTAGCTCTCCTATTTTTTTCATCCACAACATAGTTGCCAACCCTTGCGGCTCGTATAATGCCCTCATCTTCAAATGTCCCCTCACCAGATAGTAACTCTTCTGAAGTGGACAGTCTATCTCCTGGTAGTACCATTTTATTTTCTGTCATTATTTATCACTAACTTTTAGTATCTCAGTGGGCTTAGGCAATAATCCTATCGTTTTAAAGGTTGTGGTACAAAATATCCTGTGTGATTTTCCTAAACGCACAAGCATCATTTATCCCAAAATCCTCGTGTTCTGGCATAATTTAACTCTGCCTTGAGTATATCTCGCAGAAATTTAAGTTGTAACTCCTCTGATTTTTCAAGTTCCATTCTGTCGTATCTTCTTAATACCCTGGCAGCAGTATCTGGCCCAATTCCTCTACCCATCAACGCCATTATTGCAACTTTCCCATAGGTAAGAACAAGGCTTGCATTTTTATGAAGTCGCTTTATTTCCTTATTTTCCTCACTTGTTCTTTCTTTTTTTGTAAGAACCTTTGCCAATTTTTTATTATACCTTCGCAAAACAGCAATTTTTATAGCACCGCAACTTGAACATTTCGGTTGAACATCTGCTCTTCCAACGGTTGTATTCCATTTCTTGTTGCAGTTGGTGCACACAAGCACAATGTCTGTGTCATCCAATCGTCTTTTTAAGGCCATCAGAATAGATCTATCTGCACGTTGGGGCACCATAAGCCCCCTCATAGTTTCAGCCCCAGCAAGAGCAATTGGCGAAAGTCTCTGTATGTGAATATCTATTTCACCGTTTTGTATCTCTCTTAAAACCTTTGGAGTGTTCTCTAGATCCATCCTCTCCCAGATGAGCTTATCAATGGCCTCATCAAATATAAGACTGTTTTCAAAAAGTGTGAACAGTTTTTTTATTCCTACATTCTTATAATCAAAATCCTTGCTAATGGCACCAAATTTTCTTGCCGTATGTACCAACTGCCACCGTATATATGTTGAATTTCTCAGAATGGTATTCAGCAAATACCATAGAGATTCAGGCTTGGTTTCCAACAATATATTCTTAATCCTTTCAGCCGGCAATCTTTGTGGCAGTTCAAGATTTATCCTATATGCATCACTGTTTATCCCCACACTTTCTCCAATGGATTGTGCCAGAAGTGCAGAGATAATTCGCCCAATTGTTTCATTAACTTTGGTTCCAAAACATGCATTGATAACAATGGTTTTGTCTTCTACTTCAATTGTTATGGTTGTATCATCTGGAATGACAAACCCTTGATTTTTCTGATTGTCTAGTTGCTTTACGATTCTATCAAATGAGGATTTATCACATGGATAATTCCTGTTTTCACCGTTTAGCGAAGTAAGTCTTCTTAGCTTGCCTACTTCCCTAGCTACTTCAAAGGGTATAGGTATATCTTCTCCAGTCCACGAAGGGGCATCACCTAGCTCCTTTGACTGAGAAACAAGTATTTCTTCCTCCTCCCTTTTTACAATTGTCCAGGGCATTCCGTGCAGTATAAATTTAGCGCCTTCGAAACCATAATTTAAAACAAAGCTTTCATCTAATTTACCAATCTTTTTTCTTGAACTTATGTCAACAGCCATGTACGTCTTTTCATCTGGAATCATTGAGATATTATCAAGAAAATAATACCTTGAATTCCTGCGTTTGAAAATTAAATCTTCACCTTCCACCCAGATACTGCGTTGACTTCTAAGTTGCTGAATGACTTTGTCAAAAATATCTTTTTTTAATGTATGGAAGGGATAAGATCTTTTGAGTATTTCATATATTTTATTAGATGTTATTTTGCCGTATTCTAAAGCAATGGAGATAATCTGATTAGTAAGCACAGACAATGGATTTTGCCTTACCTTGAAAACTTCCAATTCACCAGCCAGGGTTCTTCTAGCTATAACAAGACTCTCTGCTAAATCCTCTGGAGTGGTTGATAATATCACTCCTTTTGAAGTCCTGCCTATGCTATGCCCAGATCTCCCTATTCTCTGTACGATCCTTGTAACTTCTCTTGGCGAATTATACTGAATAACAAAATCTGTGTTTCCAACATCTATGCCTAACTCTAGCGAAGATGTACAGACCAACGCCTTAAGTTTGCCACTCTTGAAATCCTCCTCCGACTCTATCCTTGCATCCTTAGAAAGAGATCCATGATGAACACCTATTGCTATATCGCTTTTCCATAGGTTGAATCGCGAGGCTAAAATCTCTGCACCATCCCGAGTGTTTATGAAAAGAAGGGTTGAAACATGATTGGTAATATACTCCTTACACCTTCTCAAAGATGCAAAGGAAAGAGGTTCCATAGAAAGGCGGTTTGCTTGAGCATAATCTTCTTTTTTTACTAAAGGAATTTCCACACTTATGTCTACGTGTTTGGTGACATCGACTTCCAACACAGTCACATCGCGGAATTTCTGATTTTCAATACCCCCAAGATAACATGCCACCTCATCAGGTGCACCAACAGTTGCAGAAAGACCTATTCTCTGAAAACTGTGATCCTTTTTGATGGTTAATTCAAATACTCTCTCAAGAGCAACAGCCAGCTGTGCACCTCTTTCATCATGGGCCAATTCATGAACCTCATCGACAATTGCCCACTGAACCTTATGAAGATGCGTTCTAAGGCGTTTTCCAGTAAATAGAATTTGTAAGGTTTCAGGGGTCGTGATAAGCATATCTGGGGGATTCTTTGACTGGCGAGCACGTTCCTTTTTCGACGTATCCCCATGCCTTACCGCTATATCAATTCCTAATGCATTACCCCATTCAATGGTTCTCCGAAGCATATCTCTGTTCAACGCTCGAAGGGGCGTAATGTAGAGTATCGATATGCCTTTAGCAACATCGTCTTGCTCAAAACCATTTTCCTTCTTCTTTAAGAAATCATTAAAAATAGGTAAAAGTGCAGACTCTGTCTTTCCAAGTCCCGTGGGGGCAATTAGAAGAACGTTTTCACCGTTTAGTATATGAGGAATTGCTTTAACCTGAGGTTCGGTAGGTATCTTGATATTTTCAGATATAAGCAATTTCTGTATTTTTGGATTTAATCTGGAAAAAACCGATTCCATTCTATCGAATGCAATATACTTCCATATTTATTATTTTCTTTTGAAACGACTTTTGCACTTTTATTCATTTTATATTACAATTTTATATCGAGAAAACGTCAAACACTTGTCTACACGTACTAGATGTATAGGTTTCCAGTAGAGGAAAAGACTTTGCACAAAAAAACTTTAATTACAAATCCATAATGAATTGGTTGATTAAAGAATGAAAAATTCAAGAAAAAATCCATTCATCAAAATACCGGAAATTTCTTTTTGGCAAAAAAACAACCAATCATCAGCCACCCTTGGGATAACAAAAACGTCAATAGAACTTATCTGTAAATATACCCCGAAAATTATTAGAAAAGCTTTGTTGAAAATAACATATAAAACAGTTTTATTGTTATCAAGATCTCTAAAGCTGCTCAATCAATTGTGTTTCACAGAATATTTGATTAATGGAAAAGAAAAATTTTCCAGAGCTAAATTACGAATTTTATTTATAAGTAAAGAAAAAATGGATCCTTATATTGAAAATAAATTTTTTTGTGAGAAACCCAAATATAGAGAAATAGGAAAAATCTATATCTGGAACATTAAGAAGGAATTTAGAAAAATATCCCCGGATGTAGATGCTATCATAATCAAAAGTGATATGTTTTACTCCCGGTTTTTTGATAAACTTGGTTGTATCATCATCCCAGAGTGGATCTCAATGACATTGGATATTACAAAGTCAATTGGAAATATTTACCAGAATTTCTCTAAAAGTGCTAAAGAAGATTTTCGAAAAGTGGAAGTATATGACTATTCCAATGAACTATCTCAAGATCTTAAAAAATTGAAATTATTCTACGACAAGATGTATTTGCCGTATTCTCAAAAGAAACACGGGAAATCAGCAATATGTGTTAATTTTCTAACTATGAGATGGTTATTCGAATCAGGTTATAGGTTAATGTTAATAAAACAAAAAAGTGAATATATTTCAGGAATACTTTTTACTCTGGAAAATAAAACATTTAAGCCGAAATTTATGGGTATATCGGAGGATAAATTCCCTCTTTTAAAACAGGGATTAGGGGCTGCGATTTATTACTTTTCAATATTATGGGCGAAGGAGAATGGTGCTAAATTAATTGATTTTGGAGGAACAAAATCATTTCTAAACGATGGTGCATTTAGATATAAGAAAAAATGGGGTTGCGAAATAAAAAGATCTGATAAACTGAATTTTTATAACATATTTTCTCTTAAGGTGTGTAGTAAAAGGAGAGGTATACGTATTTTTTTAATAAATAATCCTTTTATTTGTACAAAAAATAATAAATTTCATGAAATGTTTTTTAACAATGGGATTATGAGAGTCCTACTGAGCTTTATGATGATTGGGCAATGAATCGATAGCCTGATTTACCATACGATAGCTTTGATTTAGTCATCTACTCTTTGCATTATCATGCTGAAGCTCAGTAATAAAATAATTAAAAAAATTGCTAAAAAACCTGAAAATAACCATTTCCCCACCTTGAACATTTTCTACACAAAGGAATCTCATTATACCTCTTGTTATATATTAGACTCCGAATTTCTTGATATTTCTCATTATTCCAAATCTCCTTAATTGAAGACTCGTTTACATTACCTAAAATCAATTTCTTAGTCCAGTCTTCCCGACATAGAATTACATCACCATTGCTCAGTATGTAAAATGAGGTGAAAGGGAGAGGACAAAAATTGATAATATTTTCCAGTATATGGAACTTAAATCTTTCAATTATAGAATAATTATTCTCAGGTGAATAGAGATCGTTATAATTGGATAAATCTCCAGATCTATTAGTTAAATAATTTATTAATAATCCACCCGTTCTTTTCCCCCAAAACTTCTTAAAATCCTTAAATTCAAAAATATTGTTTTTTTGCACGGTAAACTCCACAACAACATTGCCACTATCATATTTCGAATCCAAGATTTTATTTATGTTTCCCAAAACATTTTCAAAATTGAAACCATTTCTGACTTTATTATATGTTTCCTTGGTAAAAGCATCTAAACTAAAAGATATAAAGACTTTCTTTAGATTTTCTAATTCCTTCAATTTTTCTTCATTAAATAAGCTACCATTAGTTAGAAAACCAACATGAACTTTTCCTTTACTTTGATTTTTTATCAATTGAATTTTCTTAAAAATATTCTTATCCATTAAAGGTTCATTTTGCAGGTAAAGTAGTATCAATGGAGTTAATTTCGACTCATTTAAAATTTCGGAAATAATTTTTTCAAATAACTTATCAGTCATTGGTTCAACTGTCTTGTTATGGATTTGTGAATTTGGACACATAGAACATGAACCATTACAGTCATTTATAGATTGTATTTGAATCACTGATGGAAAAGAATTTGATTTTTTCTTGATTTTGTACTCCCAAACTCTCATTAAATGTCTAGCATGGTAAAAAAAAATGAATCTGGACCCATATCTAATCATGATTGCGATAATTAGATAACCATATCCTTAAATATTTTTCCCCAAATGGAGATTTTGCATTTCTATTATAACAATTAAGGGTTGGTTCTCAAATAGAAGTAGGACATCTAAGGATATTATATTATTGTTAAAATGTAATCCACAGATGTTCTTTCATCGATATCCCGTTCATATTTTCTCAAAGATCGATCCACTCGATACCGGTGAGAGGATATCCTGACATAGCATCTAAGATACAAAACACAAATGGATTGATTATCCTCTCTCAATTGTACAATAAGTCGTATAATAGTTATTTTCAAATATAAAATGTCCTATTTATATCCGAAAAATAACCCTTAAGAGGCGGAAATTGAAAGAATTATGAAAACAATAATAATTGTCCAAGATACTTTTCTTTTCATCTTCTCCCTCTAAGTAATTAATGTTTTTATTGCTATAAATATATTACCTTCAGTTAAATACTAATGAGATATTATTTAAAAATATCCTGCACTTTTATTCCCCATTTTGAAACGACTGCTTTTTAAACTAAGTCATCGCCCCAAAAAAGATAACTCCCATACCAAACCACATAATCGACAGTATATAATATCCCGCACTGGTCACTCCAAATATGGCCCCTAGTCCAATGACAATTAATGGCAATAGCACCATTAGAAATGCCAAAAGCGTTTTTCTCATTTCTTGTGTTAGATTTAATTCCATAGGATATCATACCTCTAATCAATTTTCTTTTGTGTTAATCAGCATACATTATTTAAGCTTAACCTGATTTTATTGTATGTTTCTCACTTTTCCTAGAGAAGATCCATCCAATAGATAAACCTCTGCATTTTCTACATCCATTATTCTCCCAATTGGTCCTGTAACTCCCTCACGATTCGCTGCAATACCCCCGCATAGTGGGTTAAAAGCAGGCATTACCAATATTCTCACATCATTTGAATCCGGATATTTTTCTTTCAGTTTATTTTTTACAAGATTCCCCTTAAGCCAACAAGGTTCAAACATCTTATATCCAAGTCTATCAGTAAGCATTATTGTAGGATGCGTATGACCAATTATAATTTGTTCACATTTCATGACCTCATCACTTGGCCACCTGTGGCCGTGCACAAAACCAACATTCTCAAAAACTACTCCATCAGAAGGATGAATGATTGTACCATCCGGAGATATTTTTCTTATATTCCCGTCATGGTTGCCTGGTACTATATGAACGGTTCCATACGATTGTATTGTTTCAAGAAGATTTTTCACATCTCTTCTCTCCTGTATCGTAGAGGATGGTATATTGTGTTTTATATCGCCCAGTAATACTATTTCCCGTGGCCGGTACTTCTCACAAAGTGAAAGTAGATGATTGGTCATATTGCTCGTCTGTGAGGAAGTGTTTAGGCCATATTCCCTCAATTCAGTTTCTATTCCGATGTGCAGATCTGCAATGATGAGTATTTTTTCACTGTCAATAAACAAGGCAGGTTCATTGATAATTGGCCAGACGGCTAAAGATTTCATTGTTTACCCCATTGGAAAAAAATTACTGGGATTTAATATCATAAAGATGATGTTCAAAATCAAAACAGCATAAACTGCACAGAAAACCCATATGAAAAGAGCACCTATTCCCTTTCCTACGCATTTGCCACCTTTTCCAATGCCAACCAGGCGTAATCCAGAGTTTACAATGATGCGGATAGGTAAACCCAGTGCTAAAAAGCCAAGTACCCACAGGCCTAATTCTAAACCAATAAATGCCAAAACAATCGGCGATAGACCCTGACCGAGAAGAGCATCTATTGCACTACTTCCAAACTGAAAGCTTATTTCCCGATCCACCAAAATGAATGCGACAATCAATGCTACGACATGAAAGATTAAAGCATATCTTTTGATTTTAGTATCAATTTCCTCATTTACCTCTTTTTTTAGATAGAAGCGAAATAGAACATACAAGCCTATTGCCAAAATCCAAACTATAACTAGCAAAAAGGGAAATGCTATTCCATCTTCACTTTCTTTTGCCTGTAGATTATAAAAATGATCTCCCAAGAAAATTAATCTATAATCTCCAGTTATTTCTGTTTGTACTGTTTGATTTCCTGAAATTGTGATATCGAATCTATCCCCCCTGGCAAAGCCAAAACGTGAAAATGTCTGAAGCGAATCGTCAACAGTAAATGAGTCATTTGTTTTAATCAGAACCATGCCGCCATTGATAATCGAAGATGCTACAGAGATTATTTCATCGAATCCTTGAGCATTGCTAGAAAAATCAGGGATACCCATATCACCTAAACCATCAGATACGTCAGGGATTTCTTCAAAAATTGTAGCAATATCGGCATCATCAGATTCTGCAGGAGATATGGACAAGGTCACAGTAAACTGTTTTTCTTCAGAGAATAGAGGAAAGGCATATAATGACGAATTTTGAATGAATGAAAGATTGTCATCTTCTATAAAGAAAATCTTGCCTTCCAACTCCCCATTCCAAAGTTTGTTTCCGTCAGAACTCCTAACAATTATATTGCCACTACCCTCAGAGAATTGAAACAAAAGAGACGACCTACCAGAATATTGCATGCTCATCTGAGATTTAGTTAGCATTGCTAGGAAGGGCAGGTTGCTTCCTTCCCCCAGTTCAAAACTAACCACCGACGAAAGGGCATAATCCACAACAGACTGTGTAGTAATGTCACTTCCGTCGGTCCCAAATATAAAGGGACCTTCTCTGGCAATAATTTCTACATTGGTAAAAGTTTTAATGCTATTCATGAAATTCATTAAATCCTTAGGCAACATCGATTCAAAATCTATACTTTGAATCTCTTGTATGTCAACGATGGTGACTTTGTTAACATCCTTGAAAGTACAGGAGTTAAGCAATGGGAAAGCATTAAGATCCCCTAGTAAGGAAAGATTGAAATCAACTTCTACAGAATAGTTGTTCAAAATATCTTCAAATGATGAGATGTTAATCGTTGAATCTGTTTGATAAACTGAATCCATAGGATAACCTTGAAAATTTCCTGAAATAGCAGTTTTACCAACAAAAAAAGCCATTGAATCTTGGCTCAATTCTCCGTTCATATGTACAACTGGTGAAAGTATCTGAGCATTTACTGACATAGACATAGCCAAAAATAAAGCCATACATCCCAACACTGCTAGTTTATTCATGCAGACTCCACATTAACAGGAAGTTATAAATATTTTTTCAAAACACAAGGCAATTCTTCAATGATATCTGTTGCAAGCAATCCATATGATTTTTTATCAAATACATTGTTACCAGCTTTACCATTGAGAAATGCCGCAATTCGTATCGCATTAAACGGCTCAATGTCTTTAGACAATAGCGCTCCAATGATTCCTGCCAACACATCTCCTGTACCACCCACAGTCATTGCCTCATTATGGATTTTATTGAACTTTGTTTTTCTACCGTTGCTGAGAATATCAACATGCCCTTTCAAAAAAATGGATATGCCCAGTTTTTTGGCCCACTCTTGAGCAGTTTCAACCATATTGTCAATGTCTTTTGGTAACGCAACCCCTGTTAATTTTCTAAACTCCTCCCTATGGGGAGTAACAACAGTTCTTGAGTTTTTTATGGTGTCTAGTCGCTCTCCAACCGGTTTTATCGCATCTGCATCTACAACTAACGGTTTGTCTTGATTGACGGCAATTTCTACAATTTTTATGATTGCTTCTTCTGTCTCCTTTGCATCACCTAAACCCGGCCCGATAATTATTGCATTACATTTATCCAAAAGTTCTCTAATGGCAGGTACATCTCCAGGAATCAAAAAATCAGAATTCAAATTTTTAACAATCAGATTAGGAGAAAAAGAAGCTATTGCACTACCTACTCTTTTTGGTGCAGCAATATATGCTAAATCTGAACCGGTACGTAATGCAGCAAGACCTGCCAATGCCGGCGCACCAATATATGGCCCCCCACCAACAATCAAAATTTTTCCATTATCTCCCTTATGAGATTGCTTTTTTGGTCGTGGGTAATACACCGATAGTTCTCCTGGACCCACATAATCAATGGCATCCCTCGGTATTCCTATATCCACCACCTTAATATCGCCACAGTTTTTACTGTTCATCCCTTCTTTTTGATCATGAAATGTAACAGTGAATTTTGGCGTTACAGCAGTGTCTGCTCCGAGACCTGTAGGAACATCAACTGAAAGAACGGTTTTATTTTCTGCGGCATTAATTTTTTTAACGATACTAAAGAATGGTTCTCTTGGATCACCTGATAAACCTATGCCCAGCATGGAATCAAGAATAACATAATTTTCTGAAAGGAGCTCATCTATCTTATCCAGTGAATCTATATCATATATCTTCACTTTTGCCTTCTTTAATTTATCAAAATTGTTTCTGGATATTTCTGTCTTTATATCATTTTTCCTTCCAACCAAAAATAGGGTCACATCATGTTTCTCCATTAGATGCCTGGTAGCTACGAATCCATCTCCCCCATTGTTGCCTGTTCCACAAAAAACAAGGATTTTCTTTTTTCCCGGACCGATATGGTTTACAAAGTCTGCTACTCCTTTCCCTGCATTCTCCATCAACTTATACGGTGGCGTTCCAAAATACTCTGAGTTTTTATCCGAAACCTTTACTTCCCTACCAGAAATCATACCAAAATGTATAACAACTTATAACCTATATATGCTTCGGAATAGAGAACTATTTGGAGGATGTAATATATGATGCCCGGACGAATAAATCCAAGGCAAATGAACCAAATGATGAAGAAACTTGGCATTAATGTTAAAGAAATAGAAAATGTAAAAAAGGTAATAATTCAAACCGATAAAAAGGAATACGTTTTTGATAATGCCGAAGTTACAATCATGGGTGCTCAGGGACAAAAGACATACCAAATCTCCGGAAAACCAAAGGTGACAGATATAGAAGAGGAAATCCCAAAGGTAGATATTGAACTTATCGTAGAGCAAACAGGAAAAACTGCTGAAGAAGCAAAAAAAGCCTTGGAAGAAACAAACGGAGATATTGCTGAGGCAATAATGAAGTTAGCAGACTGATATGCCATCGGTGAAAAAGAGTTTTTTAATTGCTGCACTAAACTTTCCTAAAAATAGCGATAGAACCTTTCTAAAAAGATGAAAATATCTCAGCCAGATAGGGAAAATAAGTAATTTTGGGTATAAAGAACGGTAAGTTTTTGAAACATTCCTTGTTTTGGACTTGTGAACAACAATGAAAATAGATCCCTGGAGCTCAGCTACATATCAAGATTATGCACGACTTCGTGATGAATTTGGAATAGAAGAGTTCAACGATGCCTTGTGGAATGACTTGCCAAATCCTCACAAGCTTCTCAGAAGGGGCATCGTATTTGGACATAGAGGTTTTCAACTTATTCATAACGCAGTAATAAATGATAAACCATGGGCCATTCTCACGGGACTTATGCCCTCAGGGAAAATGCATTTAGGGCATAAAATGGTTATTGATGAAGTAATATATTATCAGAGTCTGGGGGCAGATATCTTTATCGCGGTGGCAGATATTGAATCATTTGCAACACGAGGGTATACGTTGGAAGAAACAAAGGATTTAGCATTGAATGAATACATACAAAATTATATCGCACTTGGTTTAAAACCCGAGAAGTGCCATATTTACTTCCAATCAAAAAATGAGGATGTAAAAGATCTTGCTTACTTACTGGGTAGAAAGGTAAATTGGTCACAGATGGTTGCCACATACGGTTTCAATGGATCGAGTAATATGACACATATCTTTTCACCATTGATACAAACCGGCGATATAGTTCATGTGCAGCTAGAAAAATTTGGCGGAGTACGACCTGTACTTGTTCCTGTTGGTGTAGATCAAGATCCACATATACGGCTAAGTAGAGATATTGCACGATCCCACCGTCTATACAATGTAACTGTTACTAAGGATGGTAAGATAGGGGTTTTTGTAAAAGTCGATGAAAACGTCAACAAATTATTGGACAATGCAGAAAAAGTTCTTGCCAAACTTAGTTTCACCAAATTAAAACGCATTACAGACTACAAAGCAATCTACATTGTAGATGCAAAAGAGGCAGATATCCAGAAAATAAACATGGAATTGGCTTATACGGAACCAAAATTTGGAGGATATGGATTCATCCAACCTTCAGCAACATTTCATCGATTTATGACAGGGCTTACTGGAGAAAAGATGTCATCCTCGAAACCAGACAGCGCAATTTTTCTTACGGATACTCCAAAGGAGGCTAAAAAGAAAATCATGCATGCAAAAACTGGTGGTGCTACAAGCCTAGAGGAACAGAAGAGGGAAGGAGGCAAACCAGACGAATGTGTAGTATACGAGCTATTTCTATACCATCTGATAGAGGAGGATAAGGAACTGCAGGACATCTATCTGTCATGTAAAAACGGGGAAAGAATGTGTGGAGATTGTAAGAAATATGCTGCACAGCTTATGGAAGGGATGTTAACAGATCTAGAAGAAAAAAGAAAGAAATCAAGGGATAAAATAAAATCATATCTTGCCTAATATTTATCCATAAGAATTGTATATGCCATCATCTGTTGCTATTTTTTCAAATTTTGAATCGATCCTTCTTTGCTTTGTTGAAAAAGTATTGTGTATGTTGGTAAAAGAATCCTTTGACGCAGATACGTGACCCTTCATAGGTATACTGATCCCCATATCTCTACCTTCTATAGCTGCGTTGAATATTTTTTGTAAAGACATGCCTTTTTGAATATTTTCTGAAATTTTCCTGATATCGCCTTGAACTATCCCGAAATTACTAGCACTTTTTGAAATCTCATTTTCGATGTCATCATCAACATGTCTTGCAATTTTTCCGCCAACACCTTTTACTTCAAAGGGATTTTTTTGATATTCCTTCAACAGATAAATCCCTGTTTTTGGGTTGAATATGTAATAATCATTGGATAAGTGCTCCCTGTCTTTTCCAAAAACTGCCTTCCATCCTTTAGGATATCTCTTTGCATCTTTTACAACATCATTTAAGGTTTCTCTTCTTGATTTTACTTTCACTGATATCTATTGTGTTATATGTTTCGCTATATAAATATAAATGGTATCTCTTCCAAACCAATCGAATTTGACAGCATCCTTCTGCTTCAGAACGTAAAAAAATATTAAGAATGTAAAGGATTGGTAGTAAAAAAGGGAAGGGAAAAGAGATATTAAAAAACAGATTAGATATTGACCCAGATTATTTCTATTTCACTAGGTACCGATTTTTTGTTTTTTGGTTTGTTTTCTTTTTTTGTCATGTTTATGCCGCCTTTTTTGCTTCTAAAGCAAGTGTTCTAGCTCGAATTCCAACAACAAATGATTTGGTAATGAATTCGATTTCCTCAGCCTCTTTAGGGTTTGATACTTGTCCTACAATCATCATCTTTCATCATTCCTCAATACCTATCTTTGTAGATTTGCTTATTAAGGAATTGTTGTACAACCATTACCAACTATCTTTAACAGTTCTTATCGAAAATTGTTTTAATATTTCAAGGAAAAAATCTAGTCAGGAAAAGACGATTGTTGCACCCTATCAAAACATTATTTTTCAAAAATATTATCAATCATCCACTGCGCATCAAATGGGATTTGATCTTCATATTCCTGACCAATTCCAACAAAAAGCAGAGGCTTTCCAATAGTGTAAGCAACAGAAAGTGCACTTCCGCCTTTGGCATCGGTGTCCACCTTGGTCAAAATAACGCCATCGATACCTACAATCTCATTGAACCGTTTTGCCTGATCCACAGCATCGTTGCCTGCGAGAGCATCTCCAACAAAGAGAATCAAATCAGGTTTTGCAACACGTTTTATTTTGGCCATCTCATCCATAAGATTGACGTTAGTTTGCATTCTTCCTGCAGTATCTAGCAAAACTACATCCTTATGTTTCGCTTTTGCATGTTCAATTGCATCATATGCTACAGCAGCCGGGTCCGCACCAGGCCCATGTTTTACAAGTTTCACACCAACCTTATCTGCATGGATGCCAAGCTGTTCAATAGCACCGGCACGAAATGTGTCACCGGCAGCCATTACAGACGATATTGCCTGCTTCTTTAGTAAAGTAGCAATTTTTGCTATGGATAATGTCTTACCACTACCATTCACCCCTACAAACATTATTACTACAGGTTTTTCACATTTTTCAATAAACTCCATAAAATCCATTTCACCAGATTTTAAAACATGAGAAATTGCATTGCGAAGTATGTCTTCGATTATTTCGCCGACTTTTGATCTTTCAAATGAAATATGTTTAATTTCTTCCTTAATGTCCCGTTTTATAGATTCAATAACAGAATACGCTACATCGGATTCAAGAAGTCCTATTTCAAGGTCCCACAATAAATCGTCAAGTTTTTCTTCACTAATGCCGCGAGAGGGCTTTTTACCTTTCTTTATAGTTTTTTCTATGCTTTTTCTTGTCTGTATTGTATGCTGTAACTCTGTTTCAATGCTTTTTTCTATTTGCTTATCGATTTGCTCTTCTCTTTTACGTCTTTCTTTTTTAATTTTATTTTTTCTTGCCAGCCTTTCTGCTCTCTTGTCTCGCTGTGTTTCTGGCTTTGGCGTAGGTGGCTCTTCCTTTACACCTTCACCAGTTGGTTTCTTAACAATATCTTGTGTTTCTACCGGTTCTTCTACCTTTTTTTCAGGCTCAACCGTTTCCATTTCTTTTTCTAGTTCAGCTTGAAGCTCGTCCTCAAGCTTATCTTCAAATTTTTTAAGTTTTCTCTTTAAGAATTTAAACATACTGCATACCTAAAATCTCACTTTTGTTGATTTGACAAAAGCCTTTCCGCTTTATCTGATGCTTCGGCAACCCCCATCTGCAATTGTTGTGCCATGGAGGATATCTTTTCCTCGGTTTGTTGTAAATCAGTTATTCGTTTGCCTATTTTCTCAGCCGCTTCATCAGCTGTCTTTTCGAGTACCACTCCACCGCCTACTTCAAAAAGGACTTTAGATGGATTTTTTGCAGTAGCATCAATAAATGCACCCCCTCCAATCGGAAGTAACATATCTGCATCCTTTTTCACTTCACTTAATTTCTCCAATGTGAGCTTAGCTTTAGTTTGGTCTGCAATTGCACTCTGTAAATACGAAAACTGCAATTCTAAAGATCTCAACTGCTCCTTGTAATATTCAATCATTTCCATATGTTTTTGAAGTTCTTCTTCCCCAGTCATATCGTTCATCTCATGGTATAATATTAGCAGCTAATGAGAGAGGTATTATTAATGTATTTCTTTTATGATTATACTGCAATCTATAGAAAACTGCTTTTTCTAAAAGGACATTATTTAAAACGAGGGGAATGCGACTAACACAAGTTGGAAAAATATGATATAATATATTATGCTAGAAATATTAAAAAAACTTCATCGCCCATTGATTTTCCCTGATGAGCGCCGGTCAAATAATATTGTCCCAAAGCCGAGTTAATCGATAAATTATTAAAGTTAATTTCCAAACTTCTAATTTCTATGATCCATTGAGACAGTTGTCAATAACAATGCCATTATGTGCCCTATCACTAGGTGAATATCTTCGCTGTGTCGCATGTCCGTGTCTAAGGTTAAGCATATATCTGCTATGTCTTTTAATTCTCCACCATTAGGCCCTGTCAGACCAACAGTTATACACCCTTCTTTATTTGCAAATTTTACAGCTTCTATTATGTTTTTTGATTTTCCACTGACACTTATACCTATAACGACATCCTCTTTTTCTGCGAGATTCCTCAATTGTTCCTTGAAAACCACGCTATAGTCTTCATCGTTACTCCAAGCGGTTATGAGGGGTACATTATTTGTTAATGCTATAACTTTGAAGTTTCCTATTCTGGTTAGATCAACTGCTAGATGCGAGGCGGTTGCGGCACTTCCACCATTTCCCAAGAGAAATATCCTGTTTCTGTGATTTTTCGCTTTTTTTAGAATATCCGCAATTTTTTCTAATTGCCCATGCTTCTTTTTTAAGTTTTCAAAGCATCTTACTGATTCCTCAAGATATCCATTTATCTTCCTGAGATATGAAATAGCCGTGTCATTACTAGACATATATTATCTTACCTCCCTCTTGTTCAAGGTGAAAGCCTATTTCTTTTAAACCAAGAGTCTCTCTCACCCTTTGTTGATATTTTTCTTCGCAATATAAAATTAAGAATCCACCTCCCTTTGCATTAAGAGCTCCAGGTACCTTCCCACCCATTGCACCTGCTTTCATCGCCTTTTCGTAGTATCTATCCGTATTTTCGTTTGAGGTTTGTATTTTCTTTTTGTATATCCAACCTTCGTGTAATAGTTTACCAAAACTCGATAGATCATTTCTTTTTAACGCATATGCTACTTTTTCTGCTAGGTTTCGTAAGACATCCAAATATATCCTATAATCTTCTATGTTTTTTTTTAGTTCATTTAGAATGCTATACGATTTCCTCTTCTCCCCCACATAAAAAAGCAAGAGATTTTTATCTAGTTTTTCTTTGGTTTCTCTCGTTAATGCTATAGGTTCCACTAACACAGTCTCATCTGCATTAAATCTCATGTGATTTAAACCACCATATGCACTGGCATATTGATCCTGCTTACCGATAGGTTTTTTGAGAATATCTATTTCTACCTTGCATGCCTCTCTTGCAAGTGTCTCTGCATCCACGTATTTCCCTTTGAATGCATAGAGGGCATTCAGTAGTCCTACTGTAAATGTACTTGATGATCCAAGCCCCGTTCCTCCAGGGATATCTCCAGTCGAGGTTATTTCTATTCCACCGTCTATGTTCATCATCTTCAAGGTTTCTCTAAAGATTGGGTGCTGTATCTCCTCAACGTTGTCCACAATTTCAGTCTTTGGATAACTAATCCTTATTTTATTACCAAAATTTTTGTTCACCGTAATAAAAACATATTTGTTGATGGTTGTGCTAGTAACTGCACCGTACTCCTTTTGGTAATAATCGATAATATCAGTTGAACCTCCAGCGAAGCTTATTCTGACTGGGGTTTTAGAGATTATCATTTTTACCACTGTACATTTTATGATGAATTACAAAAGGCGGAATGATGTTTTATTTCTCCACCCCTATCACATTTCGTATTTCAGCCACCATCGATCTGGCGATATCATGACTTTGTATCTTCTTTTGAATTAAATTTTGTTTTGTAACGTTCCCAACTCTAATTTGTACATAGAATCTGATGCAATGGGAGGTGCCTGAAGGCCGTATCGTAAGATGATTCAATCGATTTTTGTCAAAGAAGAACCTGATACCCTCATCCGGAAAACCCCTCCAGCAATGAAGTTCATCATATTTTCCTGTCATATAAATCTCTGTAAATAAAACTTTTCTTCCTGCTATGAATACAGACTCTCCATTATATATTTTTTTTGCAATCTCAACTGCTCTCTTCAAAATATTTATCTTTCTTGAAATGCCTGTAGGTCCTTCGTACTGTCCCCAGTAAGGTGCAGATTCATAATATGTGACAAAAAGGCCGATGTCAGGATCCAAGTAAATTTTTTCATCAATAAGGTTAAAAATATTCGTTCCTTCAGATTTTGCATAGGCTGCAAGTTCGGCGAGCAAAATGCTGGCAAAAGTACCATCTTTATCTCTTACATGGCCGTTCTCCCCCAATTTTTCCCCTGGCAGTGGTGGACCGCCAAAAATACTAAAACCATTACTTTCTTCGAAAGTGCCAACACTAATACTTCTTGGTTTTCCCTCCATATCAATAACATCATACAGAATAGGGTGACTCCTGGTTTTATGTTTAGTTCTCCAATTTCCCAATTCTTTGGTAATATTTTCATCTCTCCAAACCCTGTCTATAGCATTAGCAAGTACGGGGATTCCAACCCATGTTTTTACGACACCCAGACCATACTTTCTAGCAAGGTAGACTAAAGCATCAGTTGTAGTGTGACTCAATGCAATAAATTCCTTTTCAGGATAGGGAAGTTCCCCATCATTGACTCTTTTCTTTTTTTCTATTTGATACCACAGTAAAAGCGTCCAAGCAGTATCAGCATCAAGAAGCATCCAACTAAAATCAGATCCTCTTCTTTTAATTGAGGTTTTTATATTAGCATGTACATTCAAGATGTCTTTGTAAGCATGTTGCTTTTCTTTAGGGATTTTAATGATAACACCAGCACGATCTGCATCAGGATCAGTTCCAATTAAAATATCTAACTCTTCAAAAGCTTTCACTGTGTGTTCCTTTTTGAATTCATCTACTGCAATTTCTGCAGCAATAGGATCTCCTGGATCTGGTTGTTGTTCCAACGAAAAACAAGGAAACATACCGTCGAGCCTATCTAGACTTTTTATTATCTTTATATTTGTAAAATTACACTCTCGTAATATTCGTGGAACAGCTTTTCGCCCAGAACCATGATATGCGCAGTATCCTATGTTAACTAAAGGAGCAAATTTTTTTAATAATGAAAAATCTAGGAATTGTTTAATGTGATTCAAGTGTCTATCGTGTATGTTAATTAATTCTCCACCATAATAATTTTCTCCATCTATTGGGTGCCTCCCTCCTAGAAAAATAAGCTGATTCTTTTTTGCCTCATGAAACTCTAAGAGTTTAATTTCATCAGTTGAGGCATTCTTTATGAAATTATTATAGATATCATTTCTCTCGTCAATGCTTAGCTGTGCTCCAGTATTATTGGTAATTTTATATCCGTTATATCTTTTATCGTTATGGCTCGCAGAAATTAAAATACCTATATCGATTTTAAGATATGGCACAGCAAAAGTTAATTCAGGGAATGGACTTGCTTCATCAAAAAGATATACTGTTAGACCCCTTGCAAGAAATGTTTTAGCGATGAGATGCGCAAAAGCTTTTCCCTGAATCCTACTATCATAACCAATAGCAATTTTTTTGAGATTTCTGTTAACTGCATAGTCTGCAACTCCTGCTGATTTAACTAGCAAAACAATATCGTTAATGGTATTAGGTCCTTTAAGAATCTCCGCTTCCAAACCCCTTTTTGAAAGTTCTTTTAGCTCTTCCTCCGTTAGAGCTGCAAGTCCCCTTATACCGGCAGTCCCAAAAGCAACATCGTCAAGAAAAGCATAAATCAAATCCTCCCATCTTTTTTCGTTAATTACTTTTTCAATACTCGATTTAACATTTGGTGATATTTTATTTATATTTTTATCATTTAGCCAATTGGTTATGTTAGGAATAACTTTGTTTTTAGCACTTTTGTACATTTCTTCTGTAAGGTCACCCTCTTGATACTTTCGATCAAGATAGCGGTTTATTTCTGCAGATGTTGAAGCGTCTAAATTATTGTATTTCATACTTCCATCACACTCCTTAGATATATCTACAAGCAATTTAATTCACTTGCTATGCTGTTCTGGATATTTCTTTATTCTCTCAAAGATCTTAAAGGATTTCCTAACTAAACAACTGGATCTAAAGGGTTTAGATTTTATAAAATCTTCGTCTTGTCATTCTATAAATTTCCTAATTCTTTTAAAGATTTTCCTCGTTAGACCCCTAGGTCTAAAGAGCAATAACATTATGAAAACTAATATAAGTAATATGAATCCGATAAAAGACTTTACTTCTTCAGAGGTAGTAAACAGATTTACTTCAAAGAAGGGTATTACATATATTATTGCAAGTATGCCTGCAATTGCTGCAATGCCTAGTATGGCAGTAAGCAAGAGTATATGGTGACTTTCAACAATCTGTGAGGCTGCCGCCTGATTTTTATAGAAAATGTTTTCAACAAATTCTCTTGCTCTACTGTAATCTTTGGTATCCTGAAAGCAAGTATAGCCAGGTTTAATTCGTTTTAACTTTTCCGATTCAACTTCCGATTTCAGACGCATGGGATGAAGACAGGAGTGGTATATTGCATTTATAAGATTGTTACGACTATGATCGCTTACTTTTGTAGTGATTATAGTGGGTCTACTGAACCTAATCAATACATCGTGCGGTTTAAACGATCCGGAGTAAGGATCATTTATTTCATAAAAAAAGGTTTTTAATCCTTCTTCCTCAAGTTGGTGGTATTCATATTTAAAATAATTTTTTTCTATCTCAATTAAGGGGTATTTAAAAAATATTAGGTCTTTGTTTGATTTCTCCAACATCTCGTGATATTTTTGCCACACTTTTTCAATTTTTTCCCATAAATCTCTTGCTTGTTGAAATAACTTTTTAAAACTGCAATCATCAACCCATTTGGAAGTGCTCACAATGATACGTGATTTATAGTATTTTATCCTAAAGTCTTCATAATCTTCAACTTGAGCAGGCACCTGCCCAGTATTCCACTTTTCATAATCTTCTATCTTTTCGGTATCTAGATGGATAAGTGGTATTTCTTTTAACGTTTCGTGAACCTTTTCGACTAATCTCTCATAATATTTAGTTGCCCCTCTAGGTTCACGAATTTTTTTTGTAATTCTTACAAGAAAAAAAATTCGACAAGTTAACCTAATTTTTTTTACCATTCGCATTGAAGATAAAAATCCGGTATTTAAAAGTTAGTTATCAGTCAGCTCCATCCTTCAACATGTCATCTTTACAACCTACTGATTTTATATACTATTAAATTGTTTGTAGTCAGCATGTGAGGAAGAACTGTGACTCGAAGTAACTGGCATATTTTATTACTACCTCTAATAGGATTTATTCAATCGACCTGTTTTTCCTCTACATTAGTTAATGGTAAAACTAAAAAAACTGGCTTTGAGTTACTTAGAGAAAAATCTTTGCGCATCATGTCTTTTAATATTAGGTATAATAATCCTGACGATGGGGAGAATGTATGGCCAAACCGCAAAGATATGGTAGCAAAATTAATCCAAGTTCACCAAGCAGATCTTATTGGAATACAAGAACCATTCAAAGATCAAATTGATGATTTGGTAGAAAAAATTTCTAGATATACTTGGTTTGGTGTCGGACGAGAAGACGAGATGGAAAAAGGCGAATTTGTTCCAATCTTTTATCGCAAAGATCGTTTAGAACTAATTGAACAGTCAACATTTTGGCTATCAGAAAAAACGCAACTTCCTGGAAGCATAGGATGGGATGCAAAACACAGTCGGATTGTTACTTGGGGTAAATTTAGAGATAAAATAACAGATTATATCCTTTTTCATTTTAACACACACTTTGACAAACAAGGTCGGCAATCTCGTGTAGAAAGTGCAAAACTATTATTAAAGGAAATTGAAAAGATAGCAAAGACAAATCCAGTTGTGGTCACAGGTGATTTTAATTGTACAGTATCCTCTGAACCATATCAGATATTGACTAGTGGAAAAAAGAATTATGCAAAACATATGGGGGAAAAACTAAAAGATACTCGCTATTTTTCTATACATAAACCTCTCGGTCCACTAGGAACAATTAGTGACTTCAAAGATATAGTTATTCCAGAAAGGAAGATTGATTATATTTTCATAAAGAATAACATAAGGGTAATAAAATACATGACACTTACAGATAGGTGGGGTGATCGCTTTCCATCAGATCATCTCCCAATATTGACAGAGATAGTTATCAAGTAAAAAAAATTTCTTGAAATCAGCTACCCAATCGCTGCAGAATTAGGACGTTTCGCAGATTTCCGAGATAGAAACTCTTTTCTAGATGACCTATCGGTCATCACCGGAACGGAATTCGCGCAGTATCGGCCCCATCTAGGAATAAAACATTTTCAATTAAAAAACAGACCTGATAGCAAAAATGATAGAAGATCATTCTCCAATTACATTTCCTATTTGTTTTTTTGGATATCCTTCAGGAACAGGTTGACTCCATACTGCTTTATTATCTAAAACGCTGTTCTCAGTTAATACCTCATTGTCACCCAAAACTGTATTTTTAAGATTTGAAGACATACCGATTTTACAATTTTCACCAACAACACAGTTTTGTAAAACAACATCTTTTCCAATCATTACATTGTCATAAACAATAACTGACTTTAATCTCGAGTTGTTTCCAATATAAACATCATTTCCTATGCAGCAGTCCCTCAACTTTCCATGTATCTCAGGATTCTCTCCTATGTAGTTCTCCATTTTTCCTTTTTCTATAAGGAATTTATGTATGTCAATATAACTGCTGATACGGCCTATGTCCATCCAGTGACCTTCGAATTTAAAACCAAAAAATCGCCCGGTATCATCAATTATCTGAGGGAATATCTCTCTTTCCATAGATATCAAACGACCTGCCTCGATATAATCCAAAACTTCTGGTTCTAAAAGATATGCCCCAGCATTAATAAAACTAGATGGAGCATCCTCTGGTTTCGGTTTTTCTACAAAACCAACAATATTCCCATTATCTTCTACATCCGCTACACCAAATTCAGAAACATTTTCTACAGGCCATAAAGATATGGTGGAAGCCGAGTTATTTTTCTTGTGAAACTTGATCATACTATCAAGATCAAGCGAGCATATTATATCGCTATTTAACACAAAAAAACGTCCGGTTATGTGTTTTTCTGCAAATTTTACCGCTCCACCTGTTCCAAGTGGTTCAGGTTCATCGTTAACAATGATTTCCTTTCCAAAATCATTCTCTTTAAAATAGCGCTCAATCTGATTTTTTCGATAGTTTACAGCAAGTATAACCTTATCTACCTCTTTTGGCAAATAATCTATCAGATAAGATATCATAGGCTTGTTTAATATTGGCAACAACGACTTTGCTCTTGTATAAGTAAGTGGCCTAAGTCGGGTACCAAATCCTCCTGCAAGAATTATTGCTTCCATATTGCATCTTTCCTAACAAGTATCTCGGACAGAGCAATAAAGGAGCTAATAAATCTTTCCAATTAACAAATTCCTTACTTGCAACAGGAGAAATGAGAAGGGGGAAAGATTTATAAACAAATAATGTGGTGTATTTACTGATAAAATGGGAGATGAAGAGACAGAACCAAAGGAAGAGATCAGCAAGATGTTTGTTGGCGACAATGAGCTGTTATCCTCTGATGAAGAACTAGCTTTACATATAATGCACAGATTTAATATTGATCGGGATACAATGGAATCTATGCCTGCACTCGAAAAACCTTTGAAGACATTGTGGGAAGAGAAAGAAAAATAACTTCCTGTTATTGGTTTGCATATATTTCAACTTTTTTACGAAATGCATATAAAAGTACGTTAGTTTTAGGAGAGTGAGACATGAGAAATATAGAAAGATTATATTCAGATAGAGCAGAGAAAATGAGGAAATCAGTGATACGAGAGCTGCTTAAAGTTGCTCAGGATCCTGAAATCATATCATTTGCCGGCGGACTACCAAATCCAAATTCCTTTCCATTAGAGGAGTTGGAGGGAGTCGTACAATCTGTTTTGAGAGACCATGGGAAGACTGCACTTCAATATGGAACTACACAAGGCCTCAAAGAACTTAGAGAAGCTATTGCAGAAAGGGCATACAAAGACGGCATAGAAACAACTGCAGATAACATAGTTATCACTTCTGGATCGCAGCAAGCCTTGGATGCAATCGGTAAGTTATTTTTGAATCCTGGCGATACTGCACTTGTGGGGTTGCCTACATATCTAGGAGGAATAAACGCTTTCAGAGCATATGAGAGTAATTTGACAGGCATTCCTTTAGACAAAGATGGGATGAGAGTAGACATTTTGGAGGAAACCATAAAAAAGCTACTAAAGGATGATATCATCCCAAAGTTCATCTATGTTGTACCAACTTTTCAGAATCCTGCAGGAGTTATAATGCCGGAATCAAGAAGAAAACAACTTGTTGACATTGCAAATGAATATGATCTAATTATTGTTGAGGATGACCCATATAAAAAACTTTCCTATGATGCTGCTCATGTGAAACCCATCAAAGCTTTCGATGATGAGGGACGTGTTATCTTTATGTCTACCTTTTCAAAGATTCTTTCACCTGGTTTACGTCTCGCATGGACCATTGCATCTGACAAATTAACAAGAAAAATGATAATTTGTAAACAGGCATTGGATCTTTGTACAAGCACGTTTACCCAGTTCATCGTAGAAGAATTTATGAGACGCGGTTCTCTAGATTTGCACATATTAAAAATATGTGAGATGTATAAACCAAAACGTGACATCATGATGGATTCTATGAAAAGATATTTTCCTGAAGGATACACTTGTAATAAACCCAAAGGCGGAATGTTTGCCTGGGTCACCTTACCTGAAGGAATAGATACTGAAATCATGTTTCTTGATGCCATAAAGAGCAAGGTAGCATACGTCCATGGCAAAGCTTTTCATGTCGACAGTGGCGGTGGCAGGTCGATGAGGCTTAACTTTTCATACGCTTCCAATGATCAAATTGAAGAAGGCATGAAGAGACTTGGAAATGTGATAGAAAAAAAACTTGAAACTTTAACTGTTTAACTGCCCACATGCATACAAATAAAAAAATTATATTTTATGCAGTCATTGCGACAGTTTGTTTTAGTTCGCTTTCGGGATGCATATTGGAAGACTTGATACTCGGCACAAGTTTTTCGTTAAACTCTTGGGAAGTAGGCGATGATGAGGGATTTCCATGCATATCTTTCAATTTTTCCAGCTCTGGCACTGTAACGGCCAAACTTTTTGGACCTGATGAGAATCTGCGCGACTCAGATTTGATTTTCTATGGGGGAAACACTAGCATTCTTTATCTGGCAGCATATAAAGAATCTGTTGCAGCAGGCAAATACATCTTAAAAGTTTATGATAAAGATGATAGCAAAATATTTGAAAAACCATTTTCTTTTGATGGCACCGAACTATTCCTTACCTCTTGTGATCAAAAATGGTGGAAAGGCAAGTCCCTCATCGGCTTGGTGTTTACCATACATAACAGCGGCGATACACCGGCATATCCACATACTGTAGAGGCATCCATAGATTCTAAAACTTATACTGGTCCTGTATTGCCTAATGTTATTCTACCGGGCAAGAGTAACATCATCGATTGTTTTGTTTACAAAGAAAATATCCCTACAGATTCTGAATTTGCGGTATCATTGAAAGATTCACTAGGAGTCACAATTGGAACCGGCTCTTTCTCCATTGATATGAGCGAAAATGTGCCTACAAAAGATTTCAAATGGAGATACAAATGGAAGAATCAGCAGTTGAGCATTCCTCATCCAGGGTTTCTATATGAGCATTATAGCAGTGTGAAACGGAGCTACAATGAAGATTACAGCCTGTATGTTTTTGATTCCTACGATAACGACTATATTACTCTAATTGCCAACCTACTTTTGGACAAGATCGATGGAAAGAATGATATTGATATAATCAATTTCGCTGCATCTTTTATCCAGAATCTTAATTATAAAAAAGACAGTGATACGAATGAATCTTTTGAGTATCCCCGCTACCCCATTGAAACAATAGATAATGATGGGGGAGATTGCGAAGATCTGGCAATTCTTGCAGCAAGTATTCTAAGTGAGATGGAATATAACGTGGCATTGTTCAGATTTTCAGATCATATGGCAGTTGGCGTAAGTCTTAATGACGATATTTTAGGTTATGAGCATTATATTGATAATTATTATTTCCTAGAAACAACGACAAAGAATCGAAAGCTTGGCTTTATACCCACAGAATATAGAGATGGTGAAAATCTAACAGTGTATCCAATTTCATCAAGGCCTTTATTTACCCACGAATGGAAAAACGGTACCATAACTATTTTAAAGGAGACATATCTGGGCGATTTAGCAAAAGTAACACTATTTGTGGAAAACCTAGGTAGCGCAACTGCTGAAGATTTTTTTGTTACAGCAGGTTTCTACACGCAAGACGATTTAGAAATTAACGTTGAAACAGAAACTATCTCCTCCTTGAAACCTGGTATGAAAAAGAAAATTACCCTACTAATAGACATCCCGCAAAACACAGAAACATGGTTTAAAACTAAAGTGTATATGGAAGGTGAAATTGTTGATGAAAAGGATTCGGCATCTTCCTTTCCATAATTATTTCGATGAATCAAAACAAAAGATTGTGAACATATGGAAACTGAAATTTTAGAAATAAATGGAACCAAGTATCCCGTAAAAATTCATTATGAAAAGAGGAACAATTCCCGCGTATCGATTAGAAGAACAACGATCAACATACGAATACCTTCCTTTCTGGAAGACAAAGAAAAGAACGAACAACTGAAAAAGATGAAAAACTGGGCAAAAGGCAAAATAATTGAAAATCCTGAAAAGTTTAGGCCAAAGCAACAGAAGGGATACAAGGATTCCGACATAGTAAAAATTAATGATGAGGAGTTTATTCTTAGAATAGAATTTAAAGACAAAAAGAGTAGCTCTGCAAGATTGGCAGGAAACACCATTAAACTTTCCATATCCAACAATCTTTCAAAGGAAGAGCAGAATAATCATGTTTCATCACTTATAAGTAGATGTATTGCTGATAAAAGATTACCAAAGTTACAGGAGAAAATTCATAAATTAAACAAGACACACTTCAACCAGAAAATAAATAGAATATTTTTTAAACATAACAAATCTAATTGGGGAAGTTGTTCTAATGCAGGAAATATAAATATTTCTACAAGATTGTTGTTTGCTCCAGATGATATTTTAGAATACGTTTGCATCCATGAACTGGCACATCTTATTGAGCAGAATCACTCCAATAAATTTTGGACATTGGTTGAAAAAGCAATGCCCGATTATAAGGAAAAAGAAAGATGGCTTAAAGAAAATGGAAAGCTATGTGAGTTTTAGATAGTGAATTTGTTGGATTATGGGATAAATGCTTTTAAACCAACATCCATAACTAATTTGTGCTGGGCGTAGGTGGACGGTTGACGGTGAACTTTATGTTCGCTGAGGAAAGTCCTCCCTCACTCTGAATCGGGACACCGTTCAAGCGGTTAAGGCGAGAGTCTTAGCAGAGGCGCAGAAACGACACAGCCCTTAGAATATGCAATGATTCACTTGGTGATGAGGTCTCTAAGGGATTTGATGAAACGGCCAATCTGCTCCTGGAGCAAGCCCAAATGTTGGGATCAGTTATTCAGACTGCTCAAAGGTAGGGCGCTTAGTAGAATGCCGTCTAAAACAGAAGGAGGCTTACGGCCTAGACCCAGTACCATAAGGCAGGGTTATGTTTCATAACCTTGCCTTTTCTTCTGTTAGATTTTTTAACCATAAGGTTGCCTTATATTTTCATCTATCATTGTATATAATTTTGATTACTTGGCTTAACGGAAGTAACTAGTGTTCTAAAGTCTTCAGCAGATATCAATCCATCCTTTAACAATGCTATATATTTGTCTGTGTTGTCTTCTTGTATTATTGGTTTTTCTGGTTGTTTTTTAGGTGTTTGATGTGGTATAGGTTGTGGTTCTTCATTATTTATTGATATGCCTCTTACATACTCATTTTTTGTTTCTTTATCTGTAGGTTGTATATATCCTAATAGTGTTTGTATATCTGTATGTCTTGATTGTTTCTGTATATTCTTAATGTTTACATCTCTATTAGCCATATGAGTAATTCCTGATATTCTCATTAGATGTGGGTATACTCTTTTTGTTATACCGACTTGAACTGCATATCGTTTCAATGTGTTTTTTAAATCTGTAGCACCGATTCTCTTTCCGTATCTGTTAATAAATAGTGCTTTATCGTTTGGATTGGTTGGTTTTCTTACATCAAGGTATTTCCTAATACTCTCTGTCGCTTCTGGATGTATATTGATAGTATCGTATTTGTTGTTCTTTGCATTGTTGATAAGTAATTTATTGTCGTGGTATCTAACATCTGCTGAACCCAATCAGAGAACTCCATATCAATTGAATTTTTTTCTATAGCATTATCATTTATATTTACTTCATTTTTACAATCATACTTTTCAAATAACCCATAAAGGTTTTTTGCCTTCTCACTAATAGGTGTTTCAAAATCAGTTATTACATTATAATACCAATCATATTCATCAATTCTTCTACCTTTATCATATACAAGTCCAACTTCCCAGATATCTCTATATAAATGTTCAGCATATTCACCATATATTTCTTGTGTCGAATTCCAATCAATACCCAGTTGAAAAAGACCATCAAAAATTTCTGAAATTGTGCATAAACCAATTTTATTATCCATTAGTGAATTATAAATTTCAATTTCTGAAACTTGTAAATCTTCTCCGTTATCTCCATTATTACTTGATTGTTGAGTGCATCCACTTAATCCAACTATCAGAAACACAAGAATAATACCTATTGCCAAGAGTTTTTTATTCATATCTATTTCACAAAATCATGTTTACAGTATGGACATATATTTGCATCAAATGGAATGGCACGTCCACAATTAGGGCAAACTCTGTTTTGTTGATTGTTTTGTAGTACTTCTTCGTATTTCATAAAAAAATAAATTATTGCAGCAGGCCAACAGCAAAGTATCAATATTATTAAAATAGCTATACTCCCTTGAAATTTTTTACTCATTTATCTAACCTCATTAGATACAATGCAGTTAAAAAGCATTATAGTCAACAACTAAACATTTAGGACTTATGAACATAAAATTCGTTAACCGAAAAATAACAGACGATAAGTCCTAAATATTACGTACATGACTATAATTAAACTTTTGCTTTTTTAAATAAATTTACAAAAAGAAAAATATGCAGGGGACGTGATTCCTATTGTTATTTTATTTTCATAGTCCAGTTATATTTCCCAAGAAGCGAACCAATTTTTTCTGTTTTTAGTCTCTACGAATGAGGATTTTTAGTAAAAAAACAGGATGGCCATTACATTTTTTATAGTTGGACAACTATTTTATCTTGCTAGGTGGGATGCA
>Ga0307431_1000109_pt1 | contig 68316 bp, 68 predicted proteins | sample SalMarWE160170MG_FD_202155 | JGI IMG/M metagenome (GOLD analysis project Ga0307431, IMG submission 202155) | Salt marsh sediment microbial communities from the Plum Island Ecosystem LTER, Massachusetts, United States - WE1603-170 | ecosystem: Environmental > Aquatic > Marine > Intertidal zone >...
GGACCGCCTGCCGCGTTTTGCCGAAGAGACCACTGCATAACAAATTTTCATTCATAGATATTACCCATTTCGGGTACTATATTACCCATATTGGGTAACAAAATCAAGTATTAGACACTGTCAGCTTGCTTCAAACGTGTTTTACGTGTCTCATACTGTAGGGTATTCTGGGGGCATAATGGCTGTTTTGTAGCAGGCCTGATTGGTATGGTGTCCCTGGCATTGAAGCAAAATTTCATCAAAAACTAGCTAGTAATTTAATTTTTTCGCATAGTTATACGATATGGTGCCACCATTTTGTGTTTCTTGGTAACCTGCCTCTTTATGCGAAAACTCTGTTATCTCCCTCGCATTATATTCTTTGAAATCTTCTTGTACGGAAGCCATGATGCGAAGTTCGCTAGCAGTAAACGGACTCAAGTCAGGCTTCTTCGCAGCTTTGATAATCTCACCAACAACAGGCTCGCCTCCGTATTTGGGTGGATACACTTCCTCTATGAACTCTATAGCCTTCTGCGAAGATAAAGCCCCATAGTAAATCTCATAGTTGTCAGGGGCAGGACCAAAAGGTATACGCGCATATCGGGCGCCAGTGATAGAAAGTGCGTACTCTTTGTAATGCTTGAAATCAGCATAGAATAGCAGTTTGTTGAGCTTCGTTTTCAACACGCCCTCTTTGCAGAAAAAGAGGATGGCATTATATAGTCTCTCCAGGTCGAGCTTTCTGTAGCCACTATACTCATTAGGCTCGTAGTTGCCAAAGCTAACGATGATGGTTGAATCAATAGAGTGCGCGTCCGCTTCGACTTCTTGGAGGGCTTCGACTAATCTTCTTTTCTTGGCCTCGGTGAACACGCCTTCGGACCCCTCTATTAGCCGCAGGAGATTAGAAGGATTCATTGCCAACCTCAGGAGTTTCTCATGTGACGGGTCTTGAAGAGCTCCATTTTCGTAACGGCTAATCGTTGCCCCCCCCAAGCCAAGCAGTTTTGCCAACTCGCTTTGAGTCAACTTGTTTGCCTTTCTCCAATCTTTGATTTCTTCAGGTTGAAGAAAACCATATTTCTTACGATACTCTCTATAAGCCAAATTAAATGGGTCTACGTTTAGGTTTGGATCAAAAACCTCATCACCACATTCGACACATCTAGAGTATTGAACCTCTATCTTTATAGGCTTGTTTCTAACTCGAATCACTTCTTCTTTGGTAACGAGTTCCAGTCCAGTTTCCTTTTCGCAATTGGAGCAGAGGCCACGAACCATAGTATCCATCATGTCCCTCCTTTTCCTTTTTCTTCTTCAGGTCTATACGGATAGCAGAGTGATTCCTTGGCAGGATGGAATGACACTATTCTCACTATTTTCAGGGGGCCGAACCTAGCCAGCTTTAGTTTGATATACACTTCTCTACCTTCCGTGACCTTGCCAAATACCCACAGGTCCCCCGGCATATCTCGGTCTTGTAAAGGTCCTGCACAATAATCCGCCACAGAGAGTCCCAAAATAGCATCACGCACATCATCGTAAGTGAACCCAAGTTCAGTGATGCACTTAACATTTTCCTTGCGTTTCACAAGACGCCAACTCTGATAGCCACTGCCTGCCCCCGTTATTGTCTGCTTAACCTCTTCTAAGAAATCTCGAATCGCCTGTTTTCTAGGGTCACTGGACTTTTCCGACATGTTGTATTGTGAGTAATTATATATCAATTGATAAATATTGTCAAGTCTTATTTATCAATTGTAAAAGTCGCCGTGTATCTCCCACAGGCTCTGCATTCTGGGGAAATAATACCTGATTTGTCCTTCACCTTGTGAAGGATGGTGTCCCTGGAATTGGGTGAGGGTTTGTTCACCCGAATAGCTCTTTGACCAATTTTTGACGCTCTATTTCAAGGTATGCAGCAAGCTCGTTCACGATACTACTCAAGGTGCCGACTCTTAGAGGTTTGTGTCTGGGAATGGTGATGTGATGTTCAAAACCTTTAGAGGCGGATGTGAGTCGAATATGGCTACCGGTCTGGCGGGTTATCTTATAGCCGTACTTGCCCAGGAGGGCAGCGAGTTCTTCACCGCCCATATTCCTGGGGAGCTTCATACGGCGATTACCTCGTCTTTTACCATATGCAGGCGGATGAGCCGGGGCATCTCTTTAGCCTCAAAATGGCACTGGATGGCATCCTGCACCATCTTTTTCAGTTCTGTAAAGGAATCGGCTTCGGTAAAGATGTTATGCCCCAGTGCCCTGGCAGTATAACCGCCTTCCGGGGCTTCCTCTACCAGAAAGATTATCTCCTTTTCCATATCTCTCCTGGGCGGGGCTCAGTTCCTTAACCCTGATCCTGCCGGCCATTAATAAGTGTAGCACAGTCTTGAACAGGATTTGAAGCGATAGATACCAGTTCGATAAGAATCAATCTATATCAGCGTTGGTATTCTGGGGAAATAATACCCGATTTGTAGCAGGCCTGATTGGTATGGTGTCCCTGGAATTCTATGCTCATTACTCTACAAGAGTACTTTGTGTTTCAGGGGTCAGCATTTCGTGTCTAACCACAAGTCTTATCGGGTCAGTTATCGGCACAAAATAGACAACAAATTCAGATGGGATAGGTAAGAAGATGTTATCCTTGACAAACAACGGCTCTCGCATGCTTGTAATAGCTCCTGTTGCTGCCAAGTCACCCCCCTTCGGTCTTAATAGTGTTGAGAATTCTATATCATAATAGAGAACAGCCTCCTCTCGTTCAAAGAACAGGTAGCTACCTCTATAGCCGCCCCAGACGAACTCAAGCCTAGGCGAACGTTCGATGATCTCTCTGTAATAGCTATAGGCATCTGAAGTAAGCGCAATATAAAACCCAGATATCCAAGGCGAAAGATCACGTTCCAACACTGTAAAGTCTAGAACTTTTTCTGGAATCTCTAATTGGGCAAGAGCATGTTTTATAGATTGTACCTGTGGAGGTATATTTGCTTCAGGAACAACCATCTCCTTCGCTACGTCAATACCCTGTTCCGAAGCTCTAGCCTGTATTTGATTAGCATTGAATACATCGGCTCTTCGAATAGATATCTCAGAAGCTACAATGGTTGAAGAGACGGAGACGCGTTGTATTTCGGCTACAGGGATCTCTATACCGAAGTCTTGCATGGCTCGAATGTCATCCAAGTCTATCCGCATGATCTCCATACGGCTTTGTAGCCGTTTAAGCAATACTTCGAATCCGTCCGATGTTACGGATGGTATGGCATTCTTAATGAGAGGGAAAATATAATCTCTCACAAAAAGATCAATCAACGCTCCATAGCCTCTACTACCCTTGTAGTCAATCAATTTCTTTATATGGGGATGTCGCATATCTACCCAGATGACAATATAAGAAGTGGTCTCGGTTGGAGATACCCAAACGACTGCATTACGCGTAAGCTCTACTGGTCGAACCCTAGCCGAGTCTAACAGATATCTAACGCGAAGTATGGCTTCGATCCCAGATATGAGGCCATACTCTTTTTCTGACAGTTCTGATTCCGGTATTTCTCTTACCGCCATAATGTCAGCATCAAGGACTTTTGCTGAACAAAACCTTTTCAAGAACTCCTCTTCACACCTTCGCCGATAATTATCCGTTGACAACAACACAACTATTTTCCCTTGTTTTGAAAAGACTTCCATGATGGCAGGGTCTTGCCCTACTGTATAAAATACCTCGTTAGATTTGGCAAGTTCACGGATATCTCCAAGGGGTGTCCTATCCGTCAATCCATATGTTCTCACTGTCGCGAACTTCAAGATATCGTATTGGCCGTGATTAAGCACATACCTAAAAAGTGAAACATTCGAATCGACAAGCTCTGGTGTAGAGGATAGAACCTCCGTTATCGCTTTCTCAACTATCTCCACACATCTTTGAAGAAGGCCCTTACTATCCGAATCAAGCGTGTCTCTTCCAGCGGTTGGCCTCAAAACTGCACAATTAATATGCCCGCTTAGTCCGTAGATACTACTAATACCGACGTCAGCGAGTTTAAATCCATGGCGGTAAGTTGACAAGGCTTCGCCACGAGGCTGCAGAATACCAGCGCAGGGGACCAATTGACCTCCGATACTCACTTCACCAAATGAGACTGTCGGGCGTCCAGTGAGATCAATCGAAACGTTACATACAAGAGAAACATTGTTAGATGAACCAGTGAAAGTAGTACCGTATTTGTGATCTGCATGGTAGCGGTCTGCATTTTCCCATGGCGGCTCTTCTCCGCTGATACGTTCGCCATTAATAAACAGAGGAATATCTACGAATCTCACAATCGAATGAAGATAAGAGCGGGCTGTATCAAATGGAAGCGCTTGTGAAAGTTTGGCAACGACTGTTGTTCCCCGAGGCCCAGGTGTATTATCTTGGCTGTAGAAAACGCAATCTTGTGATGTTGAGAGTTCGTCCCGACGTACGGTACTTACGACCGCCGGGGAGTCATTTGCTGTTCTGGATATTAGCCTCAGTTCATCAGCTACCCCAAAATTGGCCATGCCACCGATACCAAAAGTCCCGACTACTCCAGCATCCTTTGCTTCTTGTGTGCCCTTACCTGTCTCACCGAGGCTCCAATAGTATCTCTTCATATCATCAGCTGTCATCCCAATGCCAGTATCTGCAATAGTTACTTCTGTTCCTGTAATGATAACTTCTATCTTATGCTGGCTGCCAGAAATATTGGCAAGTCTTTCACGATAGCGTTGCAACCTTATCGCATCAAAAGCGTTCTGAACGTTTTCGCGCAGAAATGCTAGTGGTGTGCTATAAATTTCCTTTGCCAAAAGCGGAAGTATCTGTTGAAGATGTACCATAAGCGGGTGACTTTGTTCATTCATCTTGACTCGATTCCCTTTCCTTCACCATATCGCGTTTTCTCGCAAACTTTGTTTGAACAGATCGTCGGAACAAGTTCGCGGCAGCAGAAGAGAAATTGTTTTCATGATAGGTTAATCCTTGAGTTGCATCAACTATGTAGCCAAGTTCAAAGCACGACCATATGAATGATTCTAGCTCTTCTTGCGACAGACTCTGAAGAGGTTCCTTCTTCAATATGATGTATATATCTTTGAATCTTCTAAGGCCGTATAATGCCTTCACACGAAGTAACCTTGAGCGCTCAGTTCGCAGGTTTGGTGATTCGTCCAACAGAGCTAACAGAAGCCCAAATTGCTTCTCTTCTAGAAGTATTTCAGATCGATCTAACTTTAACTCTTCTCGGGTTGCATATGGTGTTGGTGGCCTTAGCAGAGAGTCGGCAATAGTATCTATGTCTTCAAGCTTAGAAACGGCAGCATCCCCGAGATATAGATTGAGAGATTTGCAGATATCAACAATTAGTTTGAACAGTAGTTCCAGTTGGTTAGCATGGTCTCGTAGGACTCTGGAAAGTTCTCTTACACGCTCAGCTAATTGAGAAAGCCTTTCATCAGTAGAAGCGCTTGCATATAGATTCTTGTATTCCACAATGGAGGCTCCGGCAACAGGCACCAAGTTGAGAGCCCCGCTTGCCAGAGCAAGCACAAGGCGTCCGCCTCTCTTGGAAGCCAACTTTTCTGCTAATGAAGCTAGAGTCGACCCTAATTTCTCTTCTTGTTCCGCATCTCCAACCATTATACGCTCGCAACTTCCTTAGCCGCTTTCACCACATTCTAGTATTTTTCTGTCTGGACAACAACTATTCCTAAGAGTTACACATTAGCCATTTTGTCACCTTAGTATGCCTCTACTCTCGGTATTCTGGGGGCATGATACCTGATTTGTAGTAGGCCTAATTGGTATGGTGTCCCTGGAATTCCCGCTAAAATGCACTTGAGAGGCCCGAGAAAGGGCGTTAAACCTTCTGTCATGGTTTTGTTTAATACATAGCAAGATAAAATGGCCTAGCTTATACCGTGGACGACAAGTTAATTAGCGACAGGACGTTGTAATCGTCTTTGGTGAGTGGCCCGGATGTACGAAGGCAACATATATGGTGTTTTCCTCGAATACTACCAAGGGACATGGTTTCGTCGTTTTCCATTTCACCACCCCTCAAGTAGCAAATATATACTATGCTGTCTGCCTTTGCGCTGTCGATTTTAGGTACGAAATTGCCCTTGGGTGTTGCTTCCCAATTTACTCTCAGCTTAGGTGAGTATCCAAGATTAGGGATAGATATAGTCTCGGCGTGATCTGGGGTCCAATTGACAACTGCGGCATCCCATAGTTTGAGGTTTGCAATTCGAATAGCTAGGCACTGAACAGAAACGTCGAAAGTTTTTGCAATGTTTAACAGATTGCGCAATGTTGGCTCACGGAAATGCCTAATTTGCTGTCTAAGACTATACTCAGGAATTAGTATTTCGCCTGCAAATATGTCGCAAAGTCTCTCCTCAGCGCCATTATCTTTATACTTTGAGTAGGGACGGTAAGGGCGTGGACCATCTCTATTGAAAAAGAGAGTATGCCCTAATTCGTGCGCTAACGCGAAACGCTGTCTAGATTTAGGTAGTTCAGAGCTTATTTTTATCTTAAAGCCATCCTCAGTGGGAATAAGGAGAGCATCTTTACCAATAGAGGCAAACGAAATCTCTCTAACTTTCAGTTCATCGGCGATAACTTTAAGGTCAAAAGGAGGAATTTGATCACCATAAAGTTTGATTAAACGTTGTGCTAATGAGTGAATACCACTTTCAGCCGATGAAAAACCATGTCTCTGCAGAAACCAAAGAATGGCTGGGTTCCTAGTTGTTCTAACCGAGTTGCGAATCATTCTCATCATGTCAAACTACTGATTTGACTGTTCCTGACCTCGGACTTGCTTCCGCAGACTGCTCCAGCCCTCTACCGTGCGTGGCGCCCCTGCCTTGTTTAAATGGGTGATTTCTTGAAGTTCTCGCCTCTGTTTCCCTGTCAACCCCTCTTCCTCTACAAACTGTAAGAGAGTCTTTAATGATTGTTCAGGTCCGACTCCAGAGAAGCGTGGGTTTTCGTTAACCATTTGCCATTGATGGAAACAGGTATCAGAGATTTCTTGTCCCTTTGGGTCAACCAGAGATCCACGAAGGAGGACACAGAATCGCCACAATGCATAATGTTTTTCATTCAATTCTTGCAATTCTCCTCTTGGTGGGTCTTCGCGAATTTTGCTAAGTTCTTTTGTAGTACCATCTAACCACATTACTTTTACAGCAGCTTCCTTTAGCGCCATGTCTGAATCCGGGCAGTAGATAATAACGTCTTCTGGATTGATGGAACAATCTTTGGCTATTTGTGCTTCAACCTCTGCCCTTTTATCAGGATTTTTGTGCAGCTCTTTTACCAAGCTATGTTGCTTATAACGTGCACTTTCAAAAGTAACCCAATAGACAGGTTTGTATAAATTCCTACATTTGAATTCTTCGATAATTTGCTTTGCCGCTGGTGAGGTGTTCTGCTGCTGCAACTCGGTGAGAAGATCTTCATCTCCCCACTTACACAATTGCTGAATATCTTGATGATATCCAGAAAGATAAACGGCTTTTGAAACCATTGCAGAAGTAACCTGTTTAGTATGATGATAATAGACTTTTTCTCCGAGGGAATATCTTGCACGCAACAACTGAATCACTTCAGAAAGGACGTCACGCCTCATAATCCCTTTTTTTTCAAGCTTGATAGCTAGTCTTAAGTGTTGTCCTTTACCTAATTCATCCTCAATGGTGGTCACCACGAAGTAGTTCATGAAACGCTTGCCGAAAGCTTCTTTGAGCCCTGTGAAATAGTTGTCACGTTTTAAATAGTCTAAGAGATCGGCACAGATAGTGTTCTTTACTATATCCGCTATGTATGGATATTGCAGATGGTTGATTTCCTCTTCTTTACTAGCTTTAAGTATATTAAGCAATTCCTTAAAATAATCATTATCTAGATACTTTTTTATTATGTCACCAATTTTACTTCCGGAACTCTCCAAGAATTCCCCGTATCTGGTTTCATGCGGGGGAATGAGAGAGGCCTCATCCTCAAGCTCATGACCAAAGGGTGCATATGCTATATCATGCAATAGAGCCGCTAAACGTATTAGTACTGTTTCTTCTTGGCCTATGTCCCTATCACGTTGTGGATTATTGTTAATTCGATATACCATGTCTGCTGCTTGTGCTAGAGCACCCAATGAATGCTCAAACCGCGTGTGCACGGCACAGGGATATGTTAAGTAAGCGGTCCCTAGTTGCTTATACGTATGCAAACGCTGAAACTGAAGGGTGTCTATTATTTCAATTTCCATTGCGGTTAAAGCTATGTCATCATGAATACAATCAGTAAATGTTTTATAAGGTAATAATATTGAATTATTTGCTATGGCTCGCAATTTGCCCCCCCTTTTTACAGGTTTTTCATCTTTTTGAATATAATTAACCTCAGATTGCACAACTGAGCTTTTATCTGGTTTCTTTACAAATGCATCTTCATTATTGGTTAACGGGAAAAAATAGCTGGTGATTAAACCTTGCCTCTTAACCTCATTCAAGAACTCTTCAATCCGTCTAATACTAGCGGCAGAGGGTTCTGCATGAGTACTACCGCCCGAGAACCATGTGTCCACAGTGTCTCTGTTAACCTGTAATCTATTAGCTAGCTGTTTTCTTGAAAGGTTTAGCTGTTTACAAGTCAATTTGAGCTTGTCTAACAAGCCAGCAACGCTTTCGTTATCTCTCATCATATTGTAGGCCATTGCTATATGTAAAACTATTTTTAAGTTTAGTTCTCTTAGAAGGAACTGTCAATACAAGTATTTCTCCATAGTGATTACAGCTTAGCTTTACCAATTATTCTACTTGCCTGTTCCGGTAACTAGATCTTAATATCCCCCTTCTCAGTAACGATTTGCTTCCCATTATTGCCCTCTAATAACCAGCGGCGCTGAATATCACACAACTGGTTGGTATTCCGGGGGCATAATACCTGATTTGTAGTAGGCCTGATTGGTATGGTGTCCCTGGAATTCGGTGAGGGTTTGTTCACCTGAATAGCTCTTTGACCAGTTTTTGACGCTCTATTTCAAGGTAATCAGCAATCTCATTCACGACACTGCTCAGAGTGCCGACTCTGAGAGGTTTATGCCTGGGAATGGTGATGTTATGTTATGTTCAAAGCCTTTAGAGGCGGATGTGAGTCGAATATGGCTACCGGTCTGGCGGGTTATCTTATAGCCGTACTTGCCCAGGAGGGCAGCGAGTTCCTCACCGCCCATATTCCTGGGGAGCTTCATACGGCGATTACCTCGTCCTTTACCATATGCAGGCGGATGAGCCGGGGCATCTCTTCGGCCTCAAAATGGCACTGCATAGCATCCTGCACCATCTTTTTCAGTTCTGCAAAGGAATCGGCTTCGGTAAAGATGTTATGTCCCAGTGCCCTGGCGGTATAACCACCTTCCGGGGCTTCCTCTACCAGAAGGATTATCTCCTTTTCCATATCTCTCTCCTAGGCGGGGCTCAGTTCCTTAACCCTGACCCTGCCGGTCATAAATAAGTGTAGCATAGTCTTGAACAGGATTTGAAGCGATAGATACCAGTTCGATAAGAATCAATCTATACCAGCTGTGGTATTCTGGGGACATAATATCTGATTTGTAGTAGGCCTGATTGGCATGGTGTCCCTGAAATTGCCCTGGAGATATCACTAATACAGATATAAAAACCACCGCCGTGCTAAAATGTCAAAGGTTATACTGTTGCCGGAGGTGAGATATGCCAAATGTATTTGATTTATCCAAGATTTCGCATTTGGTCGATAGCCTGCAGCCAGCGCGTATACTGGTTATCGATACTAACATAATAATGAACAATGCAGACCCTAATAATTGGAATGTCAAAGCTGACGGCCAAAACCTCTTTGTTCTTTCAGATACCTTGATTCAGGAACTGGAATTCATTCGACGCAAAGAAGGCTCTAAGGAAAAGGCAGAATCTCGCAATAAGGCAGAGGTAGCTATAAATAGTTTGGTAAGTTTATTTCAGCAGGGCACTATTACAGAGGGAATACCTGTAAAGGCTGGTTGGGTCATAGGTGTTCCTTGCCCAAGAAAAGATGAACTCGACCCCGAACTCGAGCAACTCGAAGACATCGTGAGTGCATTCAAACGTTCGGACACCAAGTTGTTATTGCTTACCAGAGACTGTCATCAACTATTTAAATCTATTCCCGTAACCCTAATTACGGGGGATCGGAGCCTCTTTGTTAACATCGAAATGCAGGGGGTCCCCTGTCATTTGTGTACTGGCTTCCCGATAGAAGGGCTAAAGGAAGCAGCTGCAATAAAAAAGGCAGTAGATTGGGACGAAGTTCTTCGAGAAATCGCGAGCAACACAAAAGAGAAAGCAATTGTAGTAGAAGCAACTCTAATTGCTCGAAAGTTTGCCCCTTCTTGGCTAGTGACAGGCGGCAAGCCCTTTATGATCGCCGAAGGGCATGGAGTCATGCGTGCTGGTAACGAGGTGCGGCCTTTCCTGTGGACTATCCCGTATTATCCCCAAACCATTGAGCCTCGCTTATCAGATGATAATGAAGGCCCAACTGACCTTCCATCAATACATTTGGACTTTTTCGGCGAAGATGATTTTGGACAGGACTTATTTGATGCCATTGCAGACAGACTTTCGGATTGCAGAAATTTGACTTTTGAAGAAGGCAGGCCGACTCTTCAGAGTCCTCAATCCATAATGGAGATACTTCTTTATTTTGAATATCTTCTACAGGAGGGTATGCCTGAAGGAGGTCTTGAAAAGCTGAGACAGGAGATAAAGGAATCAGAAGGCTTGGTAAATTATTGGACAGACTGGATTCTTGATATAGAAGACGAGGATGAACGATATGCTTGTCTTGAGGGGTTCATCGAAGCATTAAATAATTGTTGGGAAATAGGTCAGACCTACAAGTTTAGTATTATAAGGGGACAAGAGGAACGTCTTCCAGAGTAGCTATGCTGGCGGGTGGTATTCTGGGGACATTATACCTGATTTGTAGTAGGTCTAATTGGTATGGTGTCCTGGAATTCTAGGGAAAACCCTGTTTTACGTGCTCAAAACCTAGTTTCTGTGGGGAAATAGACAGCGGAAAAGCCAAGAAATGGTATTTTGACACCCATATAATTACAGATATAATATGGGATAATCGAAAGGTTTAGAGTACTGGAATATATTTGTAAATTATCCCAGTGGATTACAGGAAAAGGGTAATGACAGAGGCTTTAGTTACACCACGATTAATAACATGGGCTCGTGAAAGGAGAAGGCTTCCATTAGAAGAAGCGGCGGGAAAGCTTAGTGTAAATGCTGATAAGCTACAAAATTGGGAGCATGGCATCAAAAGACCAACTTTCAAACAAGCAATAGGCATAGCTGAAAAATTATATATTCCTTTTGGATATTTATTTCTTCCTACTCCGCCGGAGGAAAAATTACCGTTACCAGATTTCCGAACCGTTGCTGGCGCACCAGAATACCCTCCGAGCCCAGATTTCTTAGACGTTTTAAGTGATACACTTAGGAAACAGCAATGGTATCGAGAGTATCAGGAAAGTATAGAAGCAGAGCCTCTCGAATTTATTGGACGTTTCACGCAAGAATCTGAACACAAGCAGATAGCAAATGATATTAGAAATACTCTTCAGATTGATGATAGTATGCGGGAGGAGTCTCATAGTTGGGAACAATTCCTACAGGAGTTTATTCGCAGGTCTGAGAAAATTGGAGTATTAGTACTCCGGAGCAGTATTGTAGGAAACAATACACACCGACCGCTAGATGTTGAAGAATTTAGGGGATTTGTAATAAGTGATACCTTAGCTCCGTTAGTATTTATTAATGGAAAAGACGCAAAAACAGCACAAATATTCACCCTTGCACATGAATTGGCTCATTTATGGATGGGGCAGACTGGAATTTCCAATCCTGATTATTTAAATCAGTTATCTGCTCCACAAAACATCATTGAAAGAGTTGCGAATCAAGTAGCTGCGGAAACACTGCTGCCAGCTGATGAAATTTTGTATTTCTGGGATAATCGAAAGGAAAAACAAGATAACATAGAAGCACTTGCACAAAGATATCGAATAAGTAAATTCGTCGTTCTACGAAGAGCATTCGATAATGACAAGCTTTCCGAGGCTGAATACTATGAATATTACCAAAGCTTAATCGCTGAACACCGTAAGAGTTCAGGGGTCTCGGGAGGGAGTTTTTACAGAAATCTATTAGCACGTAACAGTAGCACTCTTACAACAACTTTACTTGTTGCCTGTGCTGAGGGGAGGGTATCTCAAAAGGAAGCCGCTAGTTTGCTCAATGTTAAGATAAAATCAATGCCCTCAATTCAGCGGGAAATCCTTGGTGGAGCTGCCAATGACTAATTATTGGCTTGATGCAGACAGTTTAATCCAGACAAAGAATGGCCCCTATGGTTTTGACATCGCTCCAAGTTTCTGGATATTTATTGAACAGAAGATGAATGAAGGAATAATATCAAGTTCCATTATGGTTTTTGGTGAACTTGAAAATGGTGACGAAGATGACTTATTGATTTGGGCTAGACAACAGAAAGAAAATGGTCATTTCATTGAACCTGATGCAGTAGTACAGACGATATTTCGTCAAATAGCAACATACGTGAATCAGAATTATCCCCAATTTCAGGCTTCTGCCTTCCTCAATGGGGCAGATCCATGGATGATCGCACATGCAATAGCATATGGTGGTAGCGTAGTAACCTTTGAAGTGCCTGCTCCCAGTTCTAAAAAGCCTAAAATTCCAGACATCGCCGCTCAATTTGGTATTGCGACATTAAACATATATCAAATGGTAAGAGAATTGCGAATAGTTCTATAATGGAACTTAGACATGATTTCTATTTGGTCGGATCGGACTGATGGAGGAAAAATGGTTCAAAAAAAAGTAAGATGCCCAGCCTGCAATAAGCAGTTTACCGAGGGAGGTCTACGCTTGCATTTTAGGCAAGCTCTCTCGGGTTTGGACCCTTTTTGGAATATTAGTGTGCCACATATCAAATGGGCGAGAAACAAGGGATTAGAGGTAACAGAAGACGGATATACCTTCAATTACGAAAAATTAAACGAATGTTTAGATGAATATCTTAGCAATTACTAAACTAAAGATTTCACGGGATATTTATTTTTGATATTCTGGGGGCATAATACCTGATTTGTAGTAGGCCTAATTGGTATGGTGTCCCTGGAATTCTCCGTGTTATTTTAGTCTACGTTTTGTATGATATTAAAGGATAACCCTAATCAATTAATAGGTGCTTCAGTTTATGTTTTATCAAATCCTCTCTTGCTTTAAAGAATTTCTCAAAATTGTTAAAAGACAAGTCCACATCAGTAGGAATAGAGTTCCTCCGCATGAAATCTGATTTCGCATCTTTATCTTTATATATTTTATTTAGCCATTGCTGAAAATCGCTATCCGATTTTTCTTGATTGGGAGAACCTTCCAGCAATTGTAGATTAGCCAAATAATTACATTTATTCATGTAAAAATCCTGATATTCTTGCGGAATACCTTTACTCGTCAATTTCCGTCTGCTCGTGAAAAAACTCTTGGGATAAATATGATCCTGATGAAACTGATTTCGATAATCTAGGTTCGGATACAGCAAAGACAGGACTAAGAAAGTATATCTTCCTCCGTATTTTGCAGATAACAATTCCTCAATCTCCTCTTCACCAAATTTCATGGTCTTGGTTCCTTTGAGTTCAGCTTTTATCATTTCTGCCGGAAATGTTTCATAATCTTTACGAATTATCTCTCGAACAGGGCGGAGTACGTTGTCTGGTTGGCCACCAAAGATCTTTTTTAATAAAGCAATTATTAGCCATTTTCTTATGGTTCTGCGGTCTTCTTCATATTTTGCTGAATAAATAAAGTTGCTAGCCGTCTCTTTTTTTAGAAGATAATAGGCGATTGGGATCAAGGCATAATTGGCTGACAGAGTCTGGTAGTTAAAACCGAAATTGGCTGCCAATGAGGTGCTGAGCTGTAATGCAGCAGATATTTCTTCCCACCTTTGTTCGATTTTCCCCATATTGGACGCATTAAAGTTGTTGATCTTGAATGCGATATCCGTCGTATCAGATAGTACCAAACAAGCTTTAAGAATGTAGTCCTTATCGAAATCAAAGCCGTCCCTCACATTATTAAGCTCATCGACAAGGCCATAAATCTCGTCTCGTGCGTCTTTATCCTGCCATTGAGCAGCAGCGATTGAGAGCAGCATATCGGAATAGGTTAACGGTTTCCCGCTATTTATACGCACAAATATCTGAAGAACTTTATTTAAGTCTTGTTCCTCTTCTTCGAAGTAATTTATTAAAGGGTCTGAGTGTATAACCTTGCTCAATTTAAATAAGCATTGACCGGCAAATGAGTTATTCGAAAGGCCATTGTTAACAAGATGGTTAAATATTTGATTGGGATCGTTAGGATCAAAATCAAGGACTTTCCCGACTTTGAACCAGTATCTATTTTCGTCTCTTACCCCTTTTTCCTGATCGGTAAGAAATTGAAAATCGTATCTCATTTCCGGGTCTTTTGATTCAGCTAGCAGATTCAAATACAATTCTCGTTTGGGAAATGCTCTGGGGTCGTCCCATCGCCCCCGCGGCATTTTGTATGTATAACTACCCTTTAAACCGAGGTATAATGCCGTAAATCGTTGTTGTCCATCCAATATGGCAGTAATGCCCGTTTCACCAACCACATTAGCTTTCGGATTGCGAACGCTGTCTCTCTCATGATATTCCCGCAGAAATTCATAAAATTGGAATTCACCAATGGCGTGATCTTCTACTTTCCAAAAGAGAAAAGATCCAATTGGATAATCCCGCATCAACGAATCGAACAGTTTGGTTATCTTTTCAAGGTTCCATACGAGTTCACGCTGGATATTTGGAAGCAAATATTTTTTCACATAGATATTATTTACAACCGCCTTGACCGTAATTGGAGTTTTAAAAGGCATATAGTCCTCCTTCTTGCGTAATTTGCGCCCACGTCCATTTGTTATTCATGTTAATTATAAGAACCTCGAATGAACGAGTCAATCCAAATAGTAGTGGTATTCTGCTGATATAATATCTGATTTGTAGCAGTCCTGATTGGTGTGGTGTCCCTGGAATTCCGACTGTCTGGTTCTGTGGCCAAAACCCATCTTTGACTCTCTTTCTTACGAGCCTGGGGGAAGGAGAGATGTATAATCTATAGACTTCGACCCAGCATCCCACTTAGCGATTACGATTTGCCTTGGTTTTTGTCCCTTTCCCCAGTAATACTCCAGGATGTCAGTCCGGTCATATCGAAGGATAAGAGCCCGTACAGCATCTCCGGCACCACGAGTAGAGACTAAGTAAGCCTGTAGAGGCAAAGCTACTCTACAATAACCCAGAAGCTGTGATAAGTGAACAAGTGATACAGGAACAGTCTTACATTCTACAAGAACCAATCCGGGCGTTTGGTCAGCTTCAATAAAGGCAGTGATATCTACATGGATATCGTAGGTTTGCCACAAATCACCTTGGAAGTAATTCTGGAGTCCGTGTCGTTGGATGTACTCGTTTAAGGGAAAGGCATGAGTGTCTCGTACATCAATGCGACTCTCGGGTAGTCTACTGGGAAGAAACTGTTGAAGCCACTGGACCACGTCTGGGTACATCTGCATTTCATTTCGATAGCTCATCGGCCTATTCCTCGGTAATCAACTCAAGTTGCGCACTTGGTGATGGGCGCCGAGGACACCCTAAAGCACGGCAAATTTGCCAGTACGCATTAAAATGTTTACCTACTAATTCAGTTGGCAAGCGCTCAGCATCCTGCTCATCTGGGTCAGGTGTCTTGCGAATGCCAAGACGTCTAGCGCCTGGACAACCTTTGACCCTATGGGAGAAATTCGAGAGGTTTAGGTCAGCCAGCTCCTTAAGAACTGCCTGTTTGTAATCGAAGTAGAAACCAGCATTAAGGAAGTCCTCAGAATACACGTTAAGCTGGTGCTCCCGCCATTGCCTTCCAAGATTTGGATGTCCCCATGTAATCAATGGTACTGAGATGCCTAGTTGTTCTTGAAGAAGGAGACAGAGCCTCACCGGAGTTCGCCAGTTAGTAGGATAATTTAGGATGTCCAACCGGACTCTATGCCTACCTGCTTGATCCCGGTTAGCGGGCCTAATGTTGCCAGCTACATCAGCGTAGCCTCTAACGAATTCCCGTTTGAAATCCAGTGGAGTATCCTCCTCAAAAAACACATCGGGTATCTCAAAATACGGGAAGCTAGTCTTGTTGCCTAGCAACATATTGATGTTGCGCCAAGCCATGGTATTTCTGGTCATCCTCGTTACCAGGTCCCAACTCTCACCAGCATCTACGGTGCGGATGTCTGCCCCTAGCAACTCCATGAGACGCTCCCGGATCTTCTCCATGCCGAGGCGAATTTCTTTATCAGTGTCGAATTGGGTACTTTCACCGCGAGCCAGCAAGGCACCTTTAGGTAGGTGCACGATAACATGGTAAGTATTTTCGCTAGTTAGGAGTTCGCCCCTGGCCACGAGCATTCCCAACAGATAAGCCACATCAGCGTCCAAATAGTCTATTACTGGCATAACATACCTCAAGCGAGAGATGTCTATTCCAAATTTGGCTTCTGAAAGATCAGGATGTATTCATGTGCTTTGTTAATACGGAAACGGTAGGGGTATCCGAGAGGACGCATATTGCTATATTCATGTCGGCGATCCCAAATAATAAGGTCATCATAAAGAAAACCGATATCTCGCATTACAGACACCATGTCTGAGTGGAGCGGGTATAGCTTACTTTTCTTTCGAATATCCATGACTATCACGATACAATATTTACCGGGTTTTAGTACCCGATAAACCGGTTCGAAAGCATCTCGTAGTCTTTCTAGAAACTCTTGATAATTGCGAATCCTACCGAGGTCTGCCTGTGAGTCACCATAAGGTCGTATAGCTTTTCGGTCAGCAGTGCGTTCTTGCAGATGAATATCCCAGTACGGGGGCGAAGTAATAACAATATCAACGGAGTTGATAGGCACCACTCTCGTTAGGTTTTGGGCATCCACGCAATGGAAGCGACCTCTTGGGTTTGTTAGTGGCTGGATTTCTGCCCCAAGAAGCCTGAGCTGAGCTAATCTTTCTTCTGCTTTCTTGATGAAATTCGGATAGATATCAAGACCTATTCCAGTCTTCCCAAGCTCCTCTGCGGCAAGAACAGTCGATCCCAATCCGACGAAAGGATCCAAGACTACGTTATCTTCTGCGTTAGTGAAACAGCGAAGCAGTCTTCTTGGGAGTTCCACGGGGAAGAGAGCCGGGTGTCCCAACGCAACTTCATCTGGAGTCTTTTTGATGTCACTCCAAATGCTAATTGAATATTTTGTCCACGTTTGCCCATCCAGTTCGTTGGCTCTTTTATGAGGTCCCCGTAATTGACGCTTCTGAGCAGGCAAATTCACCAAAGTTAATTGGGATTCCTCGTTAATTGTCACTTAGGCCCTCTAGGATATCGATGTTTTGTTTTATACTTATTATAGCACCCTATCCCCCCTAAGCACAGGGGCAAAACCAAAGAATTTCGCAGCCGTTCAGCTTTTCGTCAAGAAGTTTAGTCAGGCGCGATGGCCTCGCTTATGCTTCGGAACAAGCTCCGCAATCCCTCCCCTCTGTCTTTGCGAGGCTGACTTTAGTCAGCCGAAGCAATCTCAGAGATTGCCACGCTTCGCTCGCAATGACAAGAGGAAAGGGTTCGCAATGACACGGGTGGTTCATGCTCCTGTTAAAAATGCTGGCGTTATCGAGGCTCACCAGACTGCAAGGTCAAATGTGGGGCTAAATAGCTATCAAGCATTTGCTTTAGCTCGTTAAGTACATCTTCAAGAGGTAGTAGCGTAGCAATCTGCTGACTAAGGTCTTTCTCCCAATACCTTTTGATTCCGGCTGGATTCTCAGGGAGAAAATCTGCTGTAGTCCCGAGTTTCAGTCCCTTATGCCTGAGCTTCTTTTCAAGTACCGTTCCCAGTAGCTCTAAGTTCATTCGGGAGCGGTGTTCTTTTAGAAGCCTCCACACATCATAGTAGTCCCTTGATTTACCCCGTTCTACCAAGCTGCGCATCTTCTCAGCCATTAACTCTTCCAGGGGATACACTTGAACTGTCCGTTCCTCATCAGGGAAGGGTGCAGTCAATACCTTTCGGGACTGTGGTTCGAGGCATAGCGGTTCATCAAAACTCAGGTCCATGTAAATCATAGCCGGATGAGCCAAAGGTCCCAGGAATTGAGCCCTGATACGGGCGTAGCCATTTGTCTTGTGAAGCATTCTAGTAGTAAGCCGAATTTGAGTTGTTTGTTCTACCTGATGATACAAACCATCAAGGTTTTGTCCCAGCTCTTCTTTTGGGATATCGAATTTGACTGTGAAATCCAGGTCTTCTGAATAACGCCAGCGCGGAAAATAAACCTTGCGCAGAGCAGTGCCACCTTTGAATACGAAACCTTCGCGCAATGTCTGTAGCTGGGATAACCCTTTCAGGACCTCTGTAAGCACGTAGTCCTTTTCTAATACGCCTAGAGCTATCCTTTCCCGATGGGCTGGTCTCTGAAGTTCGGCTCTGGATAACATTAGAGCTCTTTCCATTGGGAGATTTCATTCTGCGGTACATTTATTAGCAATCGCCAGCGCTGGATATGGCGGCCTTCCCGGTGCCCCAAAGTGTCTAATGGGGAATAACCGCTACTAATGTTGCTGCGTAGTATATTGATTGTATTACCTGCCTCGAAATTTAGAAGCTCCAAGAGGTAACCCAGGCGTTTGATTACAGCTTTATTTCCATTTTCCACGGCATAATGGGCCATTTTTACCAAGTCGAATTCATCACGACCATATGAGAGGGCTTTGGCTACTTCTGGTACACCACCGCAGTATTCCAATCTATCAAGGCAATCAACAATCGTCTTCTCATGTTCCGATATTTTTATTCCATACCCGTCCAAGAGCACCTTAGTGTCTCCAAAGAACTTCCTTTCCGACATATGGACGAATCGGTATGTTACCCCCGAGATATCAAGTTCCGTCTTCATCTTGCGGTGTGTCGATGCTATAAAGACAGTCCGGCTGACCTGCTCTGTGTAACCGTAGTAGTTCAATGCACTTCGGAATCCTATGTAGTAGGGGTCAATCAGATAGGAGGCAATAATGAATTCGTGTTCAGTCCATTCACCTTCGCGGCCAGCTTCAAAGGGGAGAATCAGGTATTTGCCTTTTTCCACACGTTGAAGCCACCGCCTTTTGACCAGTGTGTGCAAAAGACTGTGGAGTCCGCCATCGCTTTTACCGTAGACCTCTGCGGCATCCTTGAAAGTAAAAAGTCTCTTCCCTTGGCGTGATAATTCGGTCAGGAGGTTGCTGCCTTTATCGCCAAGAGTTCTTATAGTTTGTGCCATGATAATTACCTTCTATGTAAGTATTATAGCACAATATGTCAATACCCTGGGAAATACTCTAATTGTTGTGCCCCGGCTAAACACTACGGCAAAAAGGTTTATACAGGCGCGATGGCATCAGGCTTTGAGCAGATGCTCCTGTGAAAAATTTGACAAAAAATGTAGTCTATGCTACTTTTATAGCATAATCACGATGAGAGGCCATCCAAAGGGGTTGGTCCCGAGGTAATGCCTCTCTTTTTTCGTTTACCACTTCTATCATACGCAAGCTTGCCCTTGAGATCATTCATAAATGCGCTATAGGGCATCATTTTCCTGAACAAGGATGAAAAACTGTTCCTGTTTGGGATTAGCAGTTTGAGCAATTTATCATTCTTTACAAGGTAGTCTACGAGGCAATAAAGGTCGCCATCCCCAGTAACAATGAGGGCCTTGTCATAATTTTCATATTCAATCATGGCATGAAGCACTAACTCCGCATCGACATTTCCTTTTACTTTTCCGCTTGGCAGCTTGAGCGTTGGCTTGAAGACCAAAATATAGCCATCTTTCTGTAAAGCGGTGTACAAAGCTTGATTTTCGTAAACGTAGCCAATAAAGAGAAATGCTTTAGTTATGCCATATTTGTCACGAAGATATTGCCTGAATTTTCTGGAGTGCAGTGCCCATCCCTGCTCACGAATTGAAAGGTTAAGATTCTGGCTATCGATAAATGCGTAGTTATTCTGCGCCTTCGTCATCTCTATTTACCTATCAAACACTCGGAAAGGTTGAGGGCTGCCATTCATTATTTGTATCATAATTCCCGATACACGTAAGAGTCAATCCCAGAGATTGCCACGCCCCGACGAGTCGGGACTCGCAATGACACGGGTGGTTCATGCTCCTGTTAAAAATACTGGCAAAACAAGGTATAATAGCTGAAGCTAAAAAGTAGAAACTAGACTCGCTGGGAAGGTGATATGAGCCCAATATACAACGTGTACTGTGACGAAAGCTGTCACTTGGAAAGGGATCGCCAGCCAGTAATGGTGCTGGGGGCAGTCTGGTGTCCACTTGAAAAGAGCCGCGAGATATCCGTGCGCATTCGTGAGATTAAGACAAGTCATGGGCTCTCCCCAAAATTCGAAAGCAAATGGACCAAAGTATCACCTTCCAAACAAGTGTTTTACCTGGATTTGCTCGATTACTTCTTTGATGACGACGACCTTCATTTCCGTGCGCTTGTTGTGCAGGACAAATCAAGGTTGCAACATGAGCTTTACGGGCAGACTCATGATACTTGGTATTACAAGATGTACTTTGACATGCTGAAAGCAATTCTTGAACCTGAAGCTTGCTATCGCATCTACCTGGACATTAAGGATACACGGAGTGCTGCAAAGATTGCTAAGCTGCACGACGTGCTGTGTAGTAGCATGTATGACTTCGGGAGTCAGGTTATTGAGCGTGTACAGACGGTATGTTCCCACGAGGTGGAGATATTGCAACTTGCTGATCTGCTTATTGGAGCTGTGTCGTATGTTAACCGCGGGCTTCACGAGAGTGCAGCCAAGCTCGCTGTGGTCCAACGGATGATAGAACGTTCAGGTTATAGCCTTACAAAGACCACTTTGCTAAGAGAGAACAAAGTTAATCTTTTCATGTGGCAAGCGACGGAGAGGCAAGCGTGAGCAATCCTCCTGATTGGCTACCGTCTTTGGTACTTTTGCAGGAATATAATGGTGACTGGAATCAATACATAAAGACTGTATATGACTATTTCAAAGTTGACTTCGTAGATTCTAAACCGCAGTTCCAGGACAAAACTATAAGACTTAAGCGGTACCCGCTCTTGGACGGTAAGGAAGCAACTTTCTGGCACATAACATCGGAAGGCAAAGAGGAAGGTGAACGCGTGCCGGACCTCCGCAGATGTGAAAGAATCCGTTGGCCGCGTCCTATAATCGAACACCATAGCGATGATTCGATCAGATGCTGGTCAAATGTACGTGGGAATGCGAGAAGGAGGAATGAAAGAAGAATCGTCTTATGGTTCTATGATGAAGATTACGTTGTAGTATTAGCTGATAGAGGTCGATATATACTACTCTGGACTGCATATTATGTGTCTTGGGATCATACCAGAAAGAAACTACTTAAAGACTACGAAAAGTACCACAAACGACAGACGCCGCCTCAATGAGACGGCATCGCTACTCCTTCTACACGTGGTAGATGAGCTATTATTAGCTTAATACATTGTGGCAATTTTGTCAATAGCTAAGTGTCGTAGGTTCCACCAAGTAGCTTCGCATCCAAGTACGCTATAGCGCGTGATCATTAAGTTATGTAGTTCGTCAAAAAGCCCGAGTAGGCGCGATGTCCTTGGGCTTCGGGCAGATGCTCCTGCTAGAAACAGTAGTCAGGAGACAGTAGTCAGTAGTCGGCATTTGGAATTTAGCCAGGAGATTGCCACGCTTCGCTCGCAATGACACCCTTTTTCTGTCGTTGCGAGGCACGACAGTGCCGAAGCAATCTCAGAGATTGCCGCGCCCCGACAGATCGGGGCTCGCAATGACAAGAGGAAAGGGCTCGCAATGACAGTGAAGTGGAGTCGGGCTCGCAATGACAAGAGGAAACGGGCTCGCAATGACACGGGTGGTTCATGCTGCTGTTAAAAATACCGGCAAAACAGGGTATAATAGCTAAAGCGAGAATAGAAACTGGATTTCTGGAGAGATGAAAGAGGCTAATAAGCTGGTGCAGGAATACGTGGCATCTATTCCCTTCGACCGGCGGCTATACCGCCAGGATATCGAGGGAAGCATCGCCCACGCCAGGATGCTGGCGAAGCAGGGGATAATAGCCAAAGCAGAGGCGAATACGATAGTCAAAGGGCTCAACTCTATTCGAAAGGAAATCGAACGAGGGAAGTTTCAATTCAAGACCGAGCTCGAGGATATACATATGAACATCGAAGCGGGGTTGTTTGAAAAGATAGGCGATGCGGCGGGCAAGCTCCATACCGCCCGTTCCAGGAACGATCAGATAGCCCTGGACTTGTGCCTCTTCGTCAAGGAGGAAATCTTGAAAACCATCGATAAGATAAAGGCTCTGCAAACTTCGCTGGTGGAGTCGGCCGAGGCGAACAAAGCCGTCGTCATGCCCGGCTATACCCACCTGCAGCGAGCCCAGCCAGTCCTTCTGGCCCACCACCTGCTGGCTTATTTCGAGATGTTTCAGCGGGACAAGGAGAGATTTCAGGACTGTCTGGGGCGCACCGACGTCCTGCCCCTGGGCAGCGGCGCCTTAGCCGGCGTTCCTTATCCCCTGGACCGGGAATTCGTGGCCCGGGAGCTGGGCTTCAGCAAGGTGAGCAGCAACAGCCTGGATGCCGTTTCCGATAGGGACTTCGTCATAGAATACGAAGCGGCGGCGGCCATCGCCATGATGCATCTTTCCAGGCTGGCCGAGGAGCTTATCCTGTGGTCATCGAGCGAGTTCGGCTTTATAGAGATTGGCGAAGCCTTTACCACGGGCAGCAGCATAATGCCCCAGAAGAAAAATCCCGATGTGGCCGAGTTGGCAAGGGGGAAAACCGGGCGGGTATACGGCAACCTCATGAGCATCTTGACCACTATGAAGTCTCTGCCTTTAGCCTATAACCGGGATATGCAGGAGGACAAGGAGGGGCTTTTCGACACCGTGGATACGCTGCACTCCAGCCTGGAAGTATTCGCCGGGATGGTAAAAACGATTAAGGTAAACACCGAGCGTATCTCTCAGGCGATGAAAACAGATTATATCCTGGCTACCGACCTGGCCGACTATCTGGTGAAGAAAGGCATGCCGTTTCGGGAAGCCCACGGCGTGGTAGCCAGGCTCAGCGAGTATGCCATGAGCAAGGGTAAAAGCTTCCGGGAGCTGGGCCGGAAGGAATACCGCAAGTTTTCCCCCCTCTTCGGCGGCGGTGTATATAAGATAACTCTGGAATCATCGGTAGCCGCCCGAAATGTGGCCGGCGGCACCTCTCCTCAGCAGGTGGGAAAGGCGCTGAGAAGAGCCAAGAGGCTGATCAAGAAATGATTAAGCTGGCGCCGTCGATTCTTTCCGCTGATTTTGCTTGCCTTGGCGAGCAGGTTGCCGAGGTCGCCAGGGCGGGGGCTGATTATATCCACGTGGATGTTATGGACGGGCATTTCGTGCCCAACATTACCATCGGGGCCCCGGTGGTGGCGGCGATTCGCCCTGTGACCAGCCTGCCCCTGGATGTCCACTTGATGATAGAGCATCCGGAGCGGTATATCTCCGAATTTGTTCACGCAGGCGCCGATATTGTTACCGTGCATGTAGAAGCCTCTCCCCATCTCCAGAGCGCGATTGAGTTGATAAAGAAACTGGGGGCCAGGGCCGGGGTATCCTTAAATCCGCCTACTCCTATCGGCGCAGTGGAGGAATTCCTTCATCATGTGGACCTGGTGCTCGTTATGAGCGTTAATCCGGGCTTCGGCGGGCAGTCTTTTATCCCGGAAACACTGCCCAGGATAGAGAATATGCGCCAAATCCTCGATGATAGAGGACTGAGTGCCGAGCTGGAAGTCGACGGGGGGATTAATGCCGACAACGCCCCGGGCATAGTTAAGGCGGGGGCGACGGTGCTGGTGGCGGGGAACAGCGTATTCAGGGCTGAGGATGGGATAAGCGGAGCGATGCGGAGGCTGAGGGAAGCAACGAGCTAGTGGACAGAGATTGCCACGCCCCGACAAGTCGGGGCTCGCAATGACAAAAGAGAGAGGGCTGAGGATGGGATAAGCGGAGCGATGCGGAGGTTGAGGGAAGCAGCGAGCTAGTGGACAGAGATTGCCACGCCCCGACAAGTCGGGGCTCGCAATGACAAAAGAGAGAGGGCTGAGGATGGGATAAGCGAGGCGATGCAAAGATTGAGGGAAGCAGCGAGCTAGTGGATAGAGATTGCCACGCCCCGACAAGTCGGGGCTCGCAATGACAAAAGAGAGAGGGCTGAGGATGGGATAAGCGAGGCGATGCGGAGGTTGAGGGAAGCAGCGTCATAGAAATCAAAAATCAAACATAAAAAATCAAAATTACAATTCAAAATGCAAAAACTCTAGCAACAGGGCTCCCCCTCTTAAGATAAGAGGGGGAAGGGGAGTTATGAAAATTATGGAGATAACCCCCCTTTATCCCCCCTTAATTTAAGGGGGGATACCGAAGGAGAGGATCCTTATTTTAAGGGGGGATACTGAAAGACAGGCCACTAATTTGTGATTTGAAGCAATCTCGTTTGAATTTCAGGAGATTGCCGCGCACCTTTCAGGTGCTCGCAATGACAGTAAAGTGGAGGGGCTCCTCGCAATGACATAAGGGAAGGCACAAGGCTTTTGCAGCTTGAGTTAGCGGGCGGTTTTATACTGGGTGCGGAGGCATCTGGTGCAGATGTTGACTTTTCTTTTCCTTCCTTCTACCATAATCGTAGTTCGGTGAATATTAGGTAGCCAGCGTCGCAAGGTACGCTTCTTGGAGTGGCTTACATTATGCCCGAATTGAACTGTTTTACCGCAAATTTCGCACTTCATAGAAACTTCTCTATCTGGTAAATTTGCGTCAATGGTAGCACAATTATCAGCCCGGGTAAAGGGGTGGGATGAAAGCTGATTTAGCCGATGGTCAAACCCTGAAGGAAATGTTTGCCTCGGGAACTGCTTGGCTGGAAAAAAGCGCCGCCGATATCAACGCTACAAACGTTTTCCCTGTTCCCGATGGTGATACCGGGACCAATATGGTGCTCACCATGAAGTTCGCCCTGGAAGAGGCAAAGCTCAATTCGGATAACCAGGTCTCCTCGGTAGCCAAAGCGCTGGCTCACGGCGCTTTAATGGGAGCGCGGGGCAATTCCGGGGTTATCTTATCTCAATTCTTCAGGGGTTTAGCTAAAGGGCTGGAGGGCAAGACCCATTTCGACGGCGGGGATTTTGCCAGAGCACTGGCCGGAGCATCACAAACTGCTTACAAAGGGATTGTCAATCCTGTAGAGGGGACTATCCTGACAGTACTTAAAGACGCATCTAAAGCTGCTCAAGAAGCAGTCAAAGATGATGATACCCTGGTCTCGGTATTGGAAGACGCAGTAAAATCGGCTAGGGATTCAGTAGCCCGGACGCCCAGCTTACTGCCGGTATTAAAAGAGGCCGGAGTGGTCGATGCCGGTGGGCAAGGTTTGTACGTTTTGCTGGACGGTGCCCTTCAGTTCCTCAAGGGAGAGTCACAGAAGATACAATATCGGAGGCCCCGCCTGGTCGTTGCCGAGACGGAATTAGTTCCCAGGGCAGCTCAGAGACCCTCCCAGCTGGAAATGCCTCATGGGTATTGCACAAACTTTGTCCTGGAGGGACAGAATCTTAATTCAGGCAAAATCGGAAAAGACCTCAAAAAGAAGGGACAATCTTTGATAGTTACCGGCGACGATAACCTGGTCAGAGTTCATATTCATAGCTTCGAGCCCGGTGAAATCCTGAAATATGCCACAAAGTTGGGTAAGCTGCATGAGATAACTATCAATAACATGGATGACCAGTATGCCGCATTCATCAAGATGCAGAGGGAAAGAATGCCTCAAGTCGATATCGCTATGGTAACAGTGGCCACCGGAGACGGTTTTTTCGAGCTGCTTAATAGTCTGGGCAACATAATCATTGTCCCCGGCGGGCAAACGATGAACCCCAGCGTTCGTGAACTCCTGCAAGCTGTGGAATCGGCTCCCTCGGACAACGTTATTATACTGCCCAATAACAAGAACATCGTGTCTGCCGCCTCTCAGGTCCGGTCCTTGACTTCCAAAAAAGTGAAAGTGGTTCCCACCAGGAATATCCCTCAGGGCATAGCGGCGTTTCTGGCTTTCGGTTATGACATGAATTTAGAAAAGAATGCTCAAGCTATGGAGAAGGCAATAAAGAGAGTAAAGGCTATAGAGGTTACCAGGGCAGTGCGCGGGACACGTCTTGGCGGCTTGGAAATAAGAAAAGGGCAATTTATTGCTATGCTGAACGACGAAGACTTGATAGCCAGGGCCGATAAAGTGGGGGATGTCATCTTTGAAGCTCTGGGCAAAGCCGGAGCTGAAAAGGCGGAGATAGTCACAGTTTATTACGGTGCTGAGATCAAGGGTGCTGAAGCTCAAGAGATAGCCCGGGAAATTCGCGACCGCTACCACACCGAGGTCGAGGTAGTTTACGGTGGCCAGCCCCATTATAATTATATAATTTCCCTGGAATGACGTTAAGTCAAAAATAAAAGATAAAAGATAAAAATGACAAATCAAAAAGCAAAAATTTGGCCTTTCCGTTTTCCGTCATTGCGAGGCTGGCAAAGTCAGCCGAAGCAATCTCGGTGGGGGCAGGGATTGCCACGCCCCGACAAGTCGGGGCTCGCAATGACACAAGGGGAAGGGTTCACAATGACAAAAAGCGTTGTACTGGATGAATCGAGCTTTGGCAGAGGTAAAGAATAGTGGTTAAGGTTGTAACCGATAGCTGCTCCGACATTACCCCGCAGTTAGCCCGGGAGCTGGGGATTACCGTGGTGCCGTTGTACGTCCAATTTGGCGATGAGACCTACCAGGATAACGTCGACCTGGGCACGGAGGAGTTCTACCATAAGCTGGAGACAAGCAAGATTCGCCCTGCCACATCAACAGCCACCCCGGCTGATTTTGCCAAGATTTTCACCAGATTAGCGGAAGAAACAAAGGAAATCCTGACTATAACTCTTTCTCAAGCGTTCAGCGGCACTTATACAGCAGCGCTGCAAGGCAAGGCTATGGTTAGCAAAAATTACCACATTGAGGTCATCGACTCTAAGTTGGGAGCAGGCGCACAAATGCTTTTAGTTATCCTGGCAGCTCAGATGGCCAGAGCAGGGGCTAGTTTAGACAATATTGTTGACCGGGTTAAGAAGGCAATTCCCAGAGTTCACATACGGATGACCTTCGACACCCTGGAATATTTAAGAAAGGGTGGACGTATTGGCAAGGCGCAGGCCTTTTTAGGCGGTCTGCTAAAAGTAAATCCTATCTTGGGAATAAAGGACGGTGCAGCATTTCCTATTGCCCGCTCCCGCAACCGCACTCAAGGTATGGATTTCCTGGTAAATTTTGTCAGGGGTTTCAGCCAGTTAGAAGCCGTGGCTATCGAGGATGCCACTACCCCCCATGATTTACAGACATTAGCCGAGCGGCTTAAGGGTGTCGTCCCTCCAGAGCGCATCCATCGTTCTAAGGTAAGCCCGGTGGTCGGAACTCATGTCGGTCCTCATGTCCTGGCTGTTGCCGTCCTTGAAGCGGAATAGAAAGTGACAGGTATTGATTCGCTACGAAACGTTCTTGAGCTGGAATGCCGGAAGGGTTACACCGATAAGGCAGTAATCGGCGGCCTGGATAAATACCTTCACAAGCAGGCCGGGCAAATCAGGCAGAGTCTTGTCCTTAGTCTGAACGAAGTGAAGACGAAGGGACTAATCCCCCAGCTTGTAAGCGGCTTTGATGAACTTAATTTAGCCAATTCCAATTACGGCTCTTACGGCCTGGATGGGCGCAAGAAGTGGATGGCAAATGTCCTCGGCTGGCTGGATAAGCTGGAAAAGCTGAAAGAGGACACCCTCACCTCTCCTCTCCCATCAAGGGAGAGGAATAAGACAGGGGTAATGATGGCGGCTGCGCCCAGCCAGAGGCGAAGAGAAGGGCTGGACTCGCCCATAAATGTTATCAAAGGCATCACGCCCACCGTAGCTAACAAATTTGCCAAGCTCAATGTCAGGATGTTGGGAGATCTGCTTTATTTCTTCCCCAGGCGCTATGTCGATTACAGCCGGAGAAAATCCATCTCCGAACTCATAGAAGGTGAAGAGCAAACTATCATAGGCACGATCTGGCAAGCCAGAGTGGCTACTCTGGGTAACCGGCGGGGCACAGAGGCAATCGTCGGCGACAAGACAGGAAACGTCAGAGTGGTCTGGTTCAATCAACCTTACCTGGCAAAAAGCTTTCGTACCAATGCCCGGGTAGCCATCAGCGGTACGGTCGGTCTGTTCAAAGGACACAAGGTATTCGAGTCCCCGGAATGGGAATTGCTTAAAGATAAAGACCTGATTCACACCGGGCGCATGGTACCCGTCTATCCCCTGACTCAGGGCTTATATCCCAGACAGGTAAGGAAATGGACCAAGGAGACTGTCGATGGCTATCTCTGGCAATTGAGTGATTTCCTGCCCCCGGAGGTTAAGTCCCGCTGCCAGTTGTTAGACCTTCCCATGGCCATCGCTCAAATTCACTACCCCGATGACCTGACGATGGCGGAAAGGGCGAGAGGGAGGTTATCCTTCGACGAGCTATTTCTTCTGCAGTTAGGCGTGCTGGCTAGGAAGCGAGACTGGAAGGAAGGCCAACCGGGGAATGCCTTTCATATAGACCAGGAAGTTATCAGCAGATTTTTACAGTGCCTGCCTTTCACTCTGACCCGGGCCCAGGAGCGGGTGTTACAGGAAATTCTGACCGACCTGAAGCAAGCAAAAGCCATGTCACGTCTTCTTCAAGGAGAAGTGGGGAGCGGCAAGACCGTAATTGCGACCCTGGCTCTCCTGATAGCTGCTGCCAATGGTTACCAGGGGGCATTGATGGCGCCCACCGAGGTCCTGGCTGAGCAACATTACATCAATATCTGCAGCTATCTGTCCCAGGCCCAGCACTCATGCGATGAGTGCGGGGTGACCATCGCTTTGCTCATCGGGAGCCTCAGCAACAATGAGAAGGAGAGGTTGCACGATAAGATTAGGCAGGGTAAAGTTGACATTATTGTCGGCACCCATGCCCTTATTCAAAAGGAGGTAGAATTTAAAAAATTGGGGTTAGCGGTGATAGACGAACAGCACCGCTTCGGCGTATTACAGCGCTCCGCCCTGCGGCAAAAGGGGTTTAACCCCCATGTTCTGGTCATGACGGCTACACCTATTCCGCGAACCATGGCGCTGACGCTCTACGGCGACCTCGACCTTTCGGTTATTGACGAGTTGCCCCCGGGACGGCAAGTAGTGAAAACAAAATGCCTCGAACCACAATACAGGGAGAAAGCTTATACCTTTCTCCATCGCGAGGTCAGCAATGGCCGGCAGGCTTTCATCATCTGTCCTTTGGTCGAAGAATCCGAAGTACTCGAGGCAAAAGCCGCCAAAACTGAGTATGAGCGACTATCCCGAGAGGTTTTCCCGGATTTAAAATTAGGATTACTCCATGGTCAAATGCCTGGTAATGAGAAGGAGGAGGTAATGCGTCATTTTCGAGCCGGGGAGCTTGATATTCTAGTGTCGACCTCGGTAGTGGAGGTGGGCATTGATGTACCCAGAGCCTCGGTTATGATGGTAGAAGGTGCGGAACGCTTTGGCTTATCTCAGCTCCACCAATTCAGGGGACGTGTGGGGCGAGATAAAGAACAGGGCTATTGCCTGCTTATCCCGGAAAAGCTTTCACCGGAGGCAAAGGAGCGCCTCCGGCTGATGGAGAAGGTTCATGATGGCTTTGTCCTGGCTGAGAAAGACCTGGAGATACGAGGTCCGGGGGAATTTTTCGGCACCCACCAGAGCGGCCTGCCCGACCTCAAGCTCGCCAAGCTAACCGATTTACACAGTCTGGAGCTGGCCCGGCAGGAGGCAATAACTCTGTTTCAAAGCGACCCCAATTTAAAGAAAGCTGAACATCAACCTTTACGTCAGCAATTGAGCCGGGTATGGGCCGGGGGTGCTGAATGGAGCTGATCATGCTCAAGCAGGAACTGGTCAGATGTTTGCAGCAAGCTGTGTCGGAGGCACAGCAAAGCGGTGACCTCGCTGCAGCCACCTTGCCCGAGGTGCTTATAGAACATCCCCAAAATCCCGAACACGGAGACTTTGCTTCAGGTCTCCCTTTGAAGCTAGCTCGGGCTATGAGGATGTCCCCCATGGCTATAGCCGAAAAGGTCTCTGAGCATATAGTGTCGCCGCCCCAAATTGACAAGATTTGGATTGCTGAGCCGGGCTTCATCAACTTCACCTTGCGGGATGACTGGCTGAGTACTCAGGTGGAATCGGTCCTGGCTGCTGGTGAATCGTATGGTGATATCGAGCTGGGCAAAGGTAATCGGGTCCAGCTTGAATTCGTTAGTGTCAACCCCACCGGACCTCTTCACGTAGGTCATGGCCGTGGCGCCGTTTTAGGCAGTACTCTGGCTAATGTGCTTACTGTCTCTGGCTATGCCGTAGAAAAAGAATATTACATAAATGATATGGGCACCCAGATAGGTAACTTCGGCCGTTCCCTCTATGCTCGTTACCGGCAATGCCTGGACAAGGACAAGGAAGCCGCCATGCCCCCGGACGGCTACTACGGTAACTACATGATTGACCTGGCCAAGGAAATAGTCCAGGAGCAGGGTGATAGATTTTTATCGTTGCCCGAGAGCGAGGCAGCTTCGCAACTGGCGAAGGTTGGGACTGATAAGATGCTGCAGAAAATCAAACAGGACCTCGAGCTGCTAAACGTTGATTTTGACACATGGTTCTCAGAGAGAAGTCTTTATCAGGGTGAGCAATATGACAAGGTTATGGAACTACTCCAGAGCGGGGGCTATATGGCTAAAAGAGAAAAGGCCATCTGGTTTGAATCGAGCGCCCTGGGCGAGGACAAGGACAATGTCCTGGTGCGCAGCGATGGTTCTCCCACCTATTTCGCCTCGGATATTGCCTACCATTACAACAAGTTTCTGGAGCGGAAATTCGACCGGGTGATTGATATCTGGGGGGCTGACCATCAGGGACATGTCCCTCGAATGAAAGCGGTGCTCAAAGCCTTGAACTGTGGTCCTGAGCGGCTTACGGTGATAATCTGCCAGCTAGTCACCCTGCGGCGGGGAAAGGAAATAGTTAAAGTATCCAAGCGTAGCGGCGATATTATTACTTTGAAAGAGGTGATAGACGAGGTAGGCTCGGATGCCTGTCGCTTCATATTCCTCTCCCGTTCTGCCGATAGCCAGATGGATTTCGACATAGAGCTGGCCAAGCGGCAATCAGCGGACAATCCAGTGTATTATGTTCAATATGCTCATGCCCGGATTGCCAGTATTCTTCAGTTCGCTAAAGAGCGGGAGATAGACTCCAGCCAGGGCGATGTTTCTCTGCTTACCACCGAGCCGGAGCTCACCTTAATTCGCCGCCTGATACTCCTCCCCGAAATAGTAGAACAGGTGGCAGTCAATCTCGAGCCCCACCACCTGCCTTACTATGCCCAGGAATTAGCCACCGTCTTCCACAGCTTCTACAAGCAATGCAGGGTTGTCTCTGAGGACGAAGCGCTAACCAGGGCCCGCCTCAAGCTGGTCAAGGCAACTCAGATTGCCTTAGCGAAAGTCCTCCATCTCATGGGCATGACCGCCCCGGAGAAAATGTGAAGCAGATTCCTCGATTCATGAACTTGAACATTAGAAAGAATAAAGCAACGGTCAAAAATGCTATTTTATATACGCTAATTATTCTGGTCCTGCTGTTATCGGTATCAGCATTAACCTGCCAGCAACTATCACCGCACTATGAGTATGGCCTTACTTTAGCTGAGGAAGGTCACTATGAAGAAGCGCTCGAAGAATTCAGCAAGGCAATCGAGATAGACCCTGAATTTGGCGAGGCCTATGCATGGCGAGGTTGGTGCTACATCAACGAAGGCGAATATGACAACGCTATTACTGATTTGACAAAGGCCGTGGGACTGGACTCTAGCCTTGAGCACGCATGGAATAGTCGGGCTTATGTGTACCGCCTCGAAGATGAATACGGCAAGTCCGTAAGCGATTATACCAGAGCTATTGAGATAGACCCTGACTATGCCTGGGCCTATAACAACAGGGGCTGGGTCCGCCGTCTGAAAGGCGAATACGGGGAAGCCATTGCTGACTTCAGTTATGCCATTGAGATAGACGCTAACCTCGCCAAAGCCTACAATGGCCGGGGCATCGTCTACTACCTCGAAAGCCAATATTCTGAGGCAATCGATGACTTTACAAAGTCCATCGAGATAGACCCTGATTATGCCTGGGCCTATAAGAACCGGGGATGGGTGTGGTGTCTTAAAGGAGAATATGACAAGGCCATTGCCGATTACACCGAAGCTATTAATATTGAACCTGATGATTACAAGTCTTACAACAACCGGGGTATCGCACACTACCTCAAAGGGGAATATGACGAGGCCATTGCCGACTACACCGAAGCTATCGAGATAAACCCTGATTATGCCTGGGCCTATAATAATCGGGCTGCAGCTTACTTATGGGAAGAGGAATACGATAAGGTCATTGCCGATTGCGCCAAGGCTCTCGAAATAGACCCCGATTATGCCGAGCCGTGTCGCAACCGTGGTTACGCTTATCGCTCCAAAGGAGAGTATGACGAGGCCATTGCTGACTTTACCAAGGCTATCAGATTAAAACCCCCTTGTGCCTGGGACTATAACAGCCGCGGTATTGTCTACTACCTCAAAGGGGAATATGACGAAGCCATTGCCGACTACACCAAAGCTATCGAGATAGACCCTGATTATGCCTGGGCCTATAATAATCGGGCTGTAGCTTATTTTGCCAGGGAAGAATATGACAAAGCCATTGCTGATTACAGCAAAGCTATCGAGATAGACCCTGATTATAGCTCGCCTTTCCCTGCTAACTCTTGTGCCAACTATGCGGTGGCCGCAAACTTTAGAGCGATAGCCGGCTTTGAGCTGTGTATCAAACTGTCAGAAGCCCCGTCATTGTTTGAAAGAACTGAACAGCAAATAGAGGAACTACAACCGCCAGCATGGCGAGATTACAGGTAATATCCCGATTGCCATATTGTTTACTTCTTCTATAGAGAAGTGTAGTGGTGGGATTTATCTTCACTAGACTGGTATATCATTCGTCATTCCGACAAGTCGGGCTCGCAATGACCCCACTGCTTGACGGAAAATTGGCTTTTGCTATACCATTAAGCAAACTTACCACTCTATTTACCTCGCATTACAGCGGAATGTTATGTGGGTGGGGTCGATGGCATACAATATACAGGCGAAACTAGTCCGCAGTAAGATGTTCAGGCGAGGTCGCTAGATATTGTCCTGGCTACTTGCGGAGGCCCAGATAATAAAATACATTAAAAAGGAGGATTGGAATGGCTGTTTTTTTCTCAGGAAGCGAGCTCTTAGAAATAGCTATGGGCATAGAAAGGAACGGTATGGCATTCTATCAGGCTCTGGCTGATAAGACCGGCAATAGAGATATCAAGGACATCTATAATTACCTCGCCGGAGAAGAAAAGAAACATCTGGATACCTTTCAGGGGATGGCGGATTCCCTGGGGCAGGTTAAGCCCCCGGAGACCTATGGTGATGAATATATGCTTTACCTCAAATCGTTAGTTGACAGCGTAATATTTTCCAATGTCACCGAGGCACAACAAAAGGCCGGCAAGTTGTCCAATGAAATTGAAGCCCTCGACACCGGAATCCAGGCTGAGAAAGATTCTATCCTCTTTTACACGGAATTGCAGAGCCTGGTGAGGGGGCGGGACCGTGAAGTCGTCCTCACCGTATTGGATGAAGAAAAGAATCACCTGCGCCAGCTTTCGGAACTCAAGAAAGGGTTGAAGTGAATTCCGGATTCCAGCTGGCTATAAAAAATTAAGGAGGTAAAAGCGGCTTTGCCTGACAATGTTTTGCTCAAAAAGGGTTGAGAATGTCTAATGCAATAACAATTCCCTGGCTCTTTGGCCACTCATGAAATGTAATAAATTTGTAATTTTTTTGACCACTGTTTTATAACTTCTTCATTAGTTCTGGTCTAAGATTTCAGCGTAAAAGTATCCTTAGAGTGCATCAATAATGTTATCGCCAGCTTTTGGAACTCAAGAGAGGGTTGAAGTGAATTCCGGATTCCAGCTGGCTATAAAAAATTAAGGAGGTACAAATGGCTGTTAAAAAAGTTGGCGAAAAATATCGCTGCAATGTCTGTGGCAATGAGGTGACGGTGACCAAAGCTGGCGGCGGCACGCTGGTCTGTTGTGGTGAGGATATGGAATTAATCAGCTCGTAAGTTTTTAAGAGGAGTGAGCAAATGGAAAATGAACAGGCTAGAACGATGGAGGTGCTTCAGTTCGCTGTTCAGACGGAGGTAGAGGGTAAAGAGTTCTACCAGAAGGCAAGCCAGAAAAGCAGCAGCAAGCTAGCCAGGGAACTATTCCAGCAGCTGGCTGATGAGGAAGACGTTCACCGCAAGAAGTTTGAGGAAATATATGAAGCCCTAAAAAGAGGGCAGAATTGGCCTGATGTAGAAGCACCATCCGAGAGGGGGAAAAGGCTCAAGTCTCTGTTCGCCGAAGCCACTAAAGCACTGGGTAGCGAGATTAAGGTGGCCGAGTCTGAACTCGAAGCTATCAAGGTAGCTATGGATATGGAGATAAAGTCTTATAATTTGTATCACGATCGAAGCGAAGAAAGCACTCTCCCTGTGGAAAAGCGGTTCTATGAGGCTCTGGCGGGGGAGGAGCGAGGGCACCATCTTGCCCTTCTCGATTCCTACGAGTATCTCAGTAACCCTGCGGGCTGGTTTACTAAAAGCGAACATTGGTCATTGGATGGAGCTTAAATAAACAAACAGGAGGGTACAACATGGGCGATGTTGGTTTAAGTATTGAGCAGCTAACTGTAGAGGTGGAAGGGCGGGAGATTTTGCATAACATAAATTTAAAAATGAGCTTTGGCGAGACCCATGTCCTTTTCGGTCCCAACGGCGGAGGGAAAACTACTTTGCTCATGGCAATAATGGGGGTTCCCAAGTATCGGGTAACCAACGGCAAAATTATTTTCAAAGGCCAGGACATAACTATGTTGCCGCTGGATGAGAGAGCCCGTTTGGGGATCGGTATGTCCTTCCAACGGCCACCGGTAGTTCGGGGGGTAAAAACGCGTGACATGGTAGCTGCCTGCCTTAGGGGTCAAGGAGATGAAGAGAGCATCAGCCAACTCGCAGAAAAGACTAATCTGGCTGACTTTCTGGATAGGGAGATAAACTACGGGTTTTCGGGAGGAGAGCTAAAACGTTCCGAGTTGATGCAACTGCTGGCACAGAGGCCCACATTAACATTGATAGATGAGCCTGAATCAGGCGTTGACCTGGTGAATATCGCCCTTATCGGTGACCTAATAAATAGCTTGCTGGAAAAAGATTGCCCCATACTTGAACGAAGATGCATGGGGCTCATCATCACCCACACTGGTCATATTCTGGACTATGTTAATGCCCGCACAGGCTATGTCATGTGTGATGGTGTAATCGGATGTGAAGGAGACCCTCATGAGATTTTAGCCACTATTAGAGAGAAGGGCTACGAAGAATGTATCAAATGTTTTATGAGGAGGGCGCCAAGTGGTTAAGACAACATCGTCTGAGACACATAAAGATAAAGCCAGAGCAGCAACCGCCAAACCAGCGGCATATGGTGATGATATAGATTTGGGCGCTTATGTTAGTTCGACTGAAGAGCAGCCTTACCAAGCTGACCCTTCGAAGCTCCCAGCAAGGGCCAAAAAGCGGATGCTGGAGGCAGGAATCATTTTGGATGACCCGGGCCAGAGAGCAGGGACCTTTATCCAGATGGATAACGCTCCAGTTCATAGTTCGGTCAGGCAAGAAGGTGTGGAAGTGATGGCAGTCAGCCAGGCTCTGGAAAAGTATGACTGGCTGTCAGACTACTGGTGGCAGGCCGTAGCCGTGGATACCGATAAGTACACGGCCAATATAGAACTGAACCAGTACAATGGCTACTTTATCAGGGCACTGCCTGGCTATAAGACTATTTACCCTGTTCAAACCTGCCTTTATCTGGCAAAAGCACGGCTTGCTCAGAATGTGCACAATATTATCATTGCTGAAGAAAACTCGGAGCTGCATATCATTACCGGTTGTACTACTGCTTCTAACGAAGAAGCCGGCCTGCACTTGGGCGTCTCTGAGTTCTACATAAAGAAAGGGGCTAAGGTCACCTTCACTATGATACATAGCTGGAATCCAGAGGTAGCTGTTCGCCCTCGCACGGGAGTGATGATTGAAGAAGATGGCTTATTTCTTAGTAATTATGTACTTACGAAGCCAGTCCGTTCACTACAGATGTATCCCACAGCCAGGTGTGTGGGGGAAAATGCGGTTGTCAGATTCAACAGTATTTTGGTAGCAGCTCAGGGGTCATCGCTGGATGTCGGTTCTCGGACCATCCTCGATGCTAAGGGAGCGAAAACAGAAATCATATCACGAGCGATAACTACAGGAGGGAGCATTGTTGCCCGGGGTTATATAGAGGGCAATGCCCCTGATGTCAAAGGTCATCTGGAATGTCGTGGGCTGATCCTGATGGGAGAGGGCATAATCCACGCCATACCCGAGCTTAAAGGCACTTTAGCTGGCATTGACCTATCCCATGAAGCGGCAGTAGGCAAGATAGCTGAAGAAGAAGTGGAGTATCTCATGGCACGGGGGCTGACTCGAAGCGAAGCTACAGCCACTATAGTCAGAGGATTTCTAAGGGTGGATATAGAGGGATTGCCGCCCTTACTCAGTGCCGAGTTACAGCGGGCAATTGAAGCCAGTGAAGAAGACCTTATGTAAATAAAGACTGGAGGAGGTTGATTATGAATCTCACGGTTCTGCGTAACTGCACCTACGGTTTATATGTGATAGGTTCCAGAAAAGGGGGCAGACTTAATGGACAAATCGCCAACACCATGTTTCAGGTGACATCTGAGCCGCCAACTATTGCCGTGAGTATTAATAAGCAGAACCTGACTCATGAATTTATCACCGAGAGCAAAGTCTTTACCGCCTCTATACTGTCACAGGATACGCCACTCTCTTTCATCGGTCATTTTGGCTTCAAATCGGGTCGGGAAGTAGGCAAACTCAAAGATGTCAACTACAAACTAGGTGAAACTAAGGCTCCCATCGTGCTTGACCATAGCGTAGCTTATCTTGAAGCCAAGGTAATTCATCAGGTAGATGTCGGGACTCACACTATCTTCATAGGAGAGATTGTGGGAGCAGATGTTATCGGAGAAGGTGAACCAATGACTTACGCTTACTACCATCAGGTTAAGAGAGGCACTACTCCCAAGACAGCTCCCAGCTATATCAAATAGAGAAAGGAGGAGGTATCCAAAATGGCGAAATACGAATGCACTGTCTGCGGGTATATCTATGACCCAGAGTTAGGCGACCCCGACGGCGGTATAAAGCCGGGGACGCCTTTCGAGGAAATACCCGACGATTGGGTATGCCCTGTCTGCGGGGCGAGCAAGGACCAGTTCGAAAAATTAGAGGAGTGATGGATTAACGATGATAGAAAACTTGAGCAGAGAACAGTTAGAAGGGATATTAGAAGCAATACCTGTGGAAATTTCTTTCGTTGACGAGAATGATCTAGTCAAATTGTGGAATAAGCATGAAACGAGAATCTTTAAACGGTCGATTTCTGTGATTGGGAAATCAGTTCAAAACTGCCACCCGAAGCAAAGCGTGGCCAAAGTGAACCAAATATTGTCCGATTTCAAGAGTGGCAGGAAGGATTCAGCGGCATTCTGGATAAATCTCGGGGAGAGGAAGGTATATATCAGGTATTTTGCTGTGAGGGACAAGGGAGGCAAGTATCTGGGGACGCTGGAAGCCACCCAGGACATCACGGAGATAAAGCAGATTGAGGGAGAAAAGAGACTGTTAGAATATTGAAAGGAGGAGTAAATGAAACCAAGAGAAATAAGACCCAAAGTCTACTCGGTTGGAGCAATTGATTGGGACAGGCGTCTCTTTGACGCTCTGATACCCCTTCCCGATGGAACAAGCTATAACGCCTACCTGGTGCAGGGCAGCCAGAAAGTTGCTTTGATAGATACCGTGAATCCCTCTACGACACACGTCCTCATGGCTTATCTTGAGAATGTTCCCGTTATTGACTATGTCATTGCCAACCATGCCGAGCAAGACCACTCTGGTTCTATCCCCCAGGTTCTTGCGAAGTATCCCGATGCCAAAGTGGTCACCACGCCTAAAGGTCAGGATATGCTTGTGGCTCTCTTGCTTATCCCTGAGGACAGATTTATCACTGTAAGCGATGGTGAAACTTTGTCCCTGGGGGATAAAACCCTGGAGTTTATCCACGCCCCCTGGGTACACTGGCCAGAGACAATGCTCACCTATTTGAGAGAAGACAAAATACTTTTCTCCTGCGATTTTTTGGGTTCCCATTTAGCCACAACCAACTTGTATGTAACTGATGAAGGGCAAGTCTATGAATCGGCTAAAAGATACTATGCTGAAATCATGATGCCTTTCCGCACCAGTATTGAGAAACATTTGGAGAAGCTAAACAGTTATAAGATTGATATCATCGCCCCCAGCCATGGCCCCCTCCATAACAAACCTTCGTTCATCCTGGAAGCATATCGAAGCTGGGTATTCGGCCCACCAAAAAACATAGTGGTCTTGCCTTATATCTCCATGCATGGCAGTACCCAAAAAATGGTGGAATATTTTGTTGGAGCCCTGGCTGACAAGGGTGTTATGGTTAAGCAGTTCAACCTGGCGGTAACTGATATTGGGAAACTGGCCATGGTATTAGTGGACGCCGCCACTATGGTCATAGGCACGCCTACAGTTCTGGTTGGTCCACATCCTAACGTCGCCCATGCGGCATTTCTAGCCAATGCCTTAAGGCCCAGGCTCCAGTTCATCTCCATCATTGGCTCCTATGGCTGGGGCAGCAAGGCTGTGGAACAGCTCACGGGAATGATTCCCAACCTTAAAGCAGAGGTACTGGCTCCCGTGCTCAGCAAGGGATTTCCCAGAGAAGAGGACTTCAAAGCCTTGGACAACTTGGCTAGCACCATCGCAGAAAAGCATAAAGAGCATGGCTTTGCATGATAAGGTCCTGCTCAGGGAAGGTTAAGAAAGGCTAAGGCAATAACAATTCCCTGGCGTTTTGGCCATCTCTGAAATGTCATAAATTTGTAATTTTTTTGACCACCGTTTTATGACTTCTTCACTACTCCTGAGCTAAGATTTCACTAGTTGCTTAGAGCAATGCCAATAATTTGGAAGACTAATTGTTGATAAAATAAAGTGAAGAGTTAGAGAACTATAGAAACCATGCTTAGTGGATGTCCTGGAGCGGATAGATTCAAAAATCCCGTTCCTGTTTATAAGAACTGCCCTCAATGTGGCTGGGAAGTTGAGGTATGGAGTGATGAATTCTATACCAAGTGCCCTAAGTGTGGTGAAATTGTCCTCGGAGATAATCCCCCTTCCAGCGTAGAGTGGTGCCAACATGCCAGAGAGTGTCTCGGGTCGAGAAAATATAATCGCTTGATGGAAGAAAAGAAAGTGTACGACAGATTAATTCAAAAGGAAACTGAGGTGGAGGAGTGAAAATGCGAAGATGCCCTAAAAAGCAAACCCCATGAGATTTAAGATTAAGGAGGTGAGAAAATGAAATTTGGAGAGATTTTGAAAAGCAAAGAGGCAGAAGGAAAGGAAAAGCATGTTCCGACAATCGAGGTTGGCAAGGGGAGGGGCGAGGCCGGTGCAGACATCGTACATGTTGTGGTCGGGAAGGAAACTCCTCATCCCAATACCTTAGAACATCATATTGCCTGGTTAGAACTTTATGGAGTAAAGAAAGATGGGCAGGTAATAAACCTGGGCAGGTCTGCCTTTGCCCCGTCCTATACCAATCCCAACGTTAGGTTCCAGGTGCCGGTAGAACAATTTAAATTCTTCTGTGCCCTTGTCTATTGCAACGTACATGGCTTATGGGAAAACTGCGTAGAAATCTAATGGCATGAAGATCATAATGTAGAGCAGGAAACAGGTCAACGCTAGACGAAAGATCAAAAAATAAAGGAGGTGTAATAACATGGAAGAAGTAAAAGAACAAATAGGTAACATGCCCCGAATAGGCGAGCCAGCACCAGCTTTTGAGGCAGTAACCACTCACGGGGTGCTCAAGCTGGAAGACTTTAAGGGGAGTTGGCTGATTCTCTTTTCCCATCCGGCGGACTTCACCCCGGTATGCACTACTGAGTTCATCGCTTTTTCTGAGATTCATCCCGAATTGCAAAAGCGGGGGGTAGAGCTTCTGGGCCTCAGTGTAGATAGTGTCTCCTCGCATATCGCCTGGGTGCGCAACGTGGAGGAGAAAACCAAGGTAAAGATACCATTCCCTATTATCGCTGACCTCAACAAGGAAGTTTCTATGGACTATGGCATGATTCACCCCGGTCAGAGCAAGACCGAGACTGTCCGGTGCGTATTCATAATCGACCCTAACCAAATTATCAGGACAATACTCTACTACCCGCTGACCACCGGCAGGAATATGGACGAGATACTGAGAATAATAGATGCATTACAAACGACGGACAAGAATGCTGTAGCTACTCCAGCTAACTGGCGGCCGGGCGATATGGTAGTGGTGCCGCCACCGAACACGCAGGAAATGGCTGAAGAAAGACTCAAGCAAGGGTATGAGTGCACAGATTGGTATCTGTGTAAGAAAAAACTATAGGCATATCTTTATAGGAGGAGAATATGGCATGTATTAGCCCTGATGGCAAACCTACCGAGTCAGGTTCCAAGATGCTCCGTGCCTTAAAGGGAAGGTCGGGGTCTCCCGAGGAAATTGCCAAGGAGGCTGGGCTCCCCCTGTTCAGGGTAAGAAGCGGGCTGCGCGAACTTGCCGAGGCTGGTTTAGCTAAGCAAAAAGATGATAGTTACGAGCTTAGTGAAGAGGGAGCCAAGCTGATAAAATAGCATCCCGGACTAAATTTCATGTATATAGGGGATGTTGTACCCTTATAAGACCGACGATTTGTTGGTAGGGGAGGGTAATTTCGTTTCACGACAAGATAGGTAATAGAACGAGTAAGATAGGAGGAACGAATGGACAAGGACAAAATTATTGCTTTACTAAATCAGGACCTTGAGGGCGAACACGCAGCCGTCATTCAATATCTGGTTCACGCCTATGCCATGGGTGAGGGCGAGATGGCCTGTGAAATCGAAGCTATCGCCCGGGAAGAAATGCGCCATTTTGACTGGCTGGCTGAGACTATAGTCAGCCTTGGTGGTACTCCCAGCCTTGAGAGGGGGGACATGCGCACGGGTGGTGAGGCGGTTCCCGATTGGATAAGAAATGATGTTCTGCTAGAGAAGGACGCAATCACTTTATACGAGGAACACATTAAAGCCATCGATGATCCTAAGATAAAACGGCTGTTGCGGCGAATTCTCTCCGATGAAAAGTCGCACCAGGGCGACTTTGAGCACTTTGTAAACAAGGCTCAAAAGGAAGGTGCCCGGGATTTAAGAGGCTCCCGACAGGACAAAGTTACCCAGGCTCTCAATTGGGGCATCGAGCATGAATATACCGTTATCCTTCAATACCTTCTCCACTCCTATATGACGCCCAACGAGGATGTTAAGGAAGAAATGGAGGACCAGGCTATAAACGAGATGCAACATCTTGGATGGCTTGCTGAGGAGATGGTTGACAAGAAAAGCAATCCCAAGATTGAGCACACCGAGGTGGATAAATCCACCAAGACTGCTGACATGCTTCGGGCAGATATCAAGATCGAAAAAAAGGTGGCTGCTGAATATGACCGCGCTGCCAAAGAAATTGAAGAGCCTGATCTGAAAAAGCTCCTTGTCCGGATAAGGGACCACGAAATATACCATGCTGATGTATTTGAAGACCTGCTGAAGGAAGAGGAAAAGCGAGACTAATTGGTGTGTCAAGATGGCAGGGCAGTGGGAATCGCCATGAACTGTCTCTGGCATGATGCTCAGTTTGGTTTCACCAATGGCTATAGAACCCAGTTTGCAAAATGGAAGTAGAGGAAGCTAAGGCAGCAGCTACTTCCGAGTATAAGGGAAAGAGATACTACTTCTGCGCTGTTGGTTGCAAGAAGGCTTTCGACCAGAATCCTGAGAAATACCTAGCCAAAAATTAGCCTGGCTAGGTGAGCAAGGCTTTGCTTAATAGCTCGGATTTGTGAAAGGAGGTGCCTTATGGGTGAGTTTACAGGGGTATCTAAAATAGACGAATTGAAAAGCGGAGCGATGAAGACAGCAAACGTGGCAGGGCATCAAATTCTTTTGGCCAGGGTTGGGGATAAGTATTATGCTGTTGACAATCTCTGCTCTCATATGAAGGGAAATTTATCGCAGGGTAAACTGGAAGGAACTGTGGTCACTTGTCCCCTGCATGGCTCTCAATTTGATATCACTAATGGGCGGGTAGTGCGTTGGTTAAAGGGTGGGATAATGTCGAAGATAGGCAGTGCACTCAAGATGTCCAAAGACCTTATGGTGTATAATGTGAAGCTTGAAGATGGCAGGGTCTTGGTAGAGTTCTAGCTATCTAATAAGTGTAGGAGGTTAAGCTATGTCTGAATTATCTTTGCCATTTGAGTCCAGATATTTTCCTGTGAAGAAGTTTCTCGATATGTATCAGAAGTCCCTGGAGGAGCCAGAGGAGTTCTGGGCAGAACAGGCACGTCAGCTAGATTGGTTCAAGACATGGGACAAAGTGCTGGAATGGAAACCGCCCTTTGCCAGATGGTTTGTAGGTGGGATGCTGAATGCCTCGCATATATGTGTGGATCGTCATGCAAAGTCGTGGCGCAGAAGTAAAGTGGCTATATACTGGGAAGGTGAGCCGGGAGACAGCAAGGTCTTAAGCTATTCTACACTATATCGTGAAGTCAACAGGTATGCCTCGGTCTTGAAGAATTGCGGTATAGGCAAAGGGGACAATGTTGCCTTATATCTGCCGATGATACCAGAGCTGCCTATTTTCATGCTGGCATGTGCCAGGATCGGTGCCATTCACACAGTAGTTTTCTCCGGTTTCGGTGCTCAAGCATTGGCTGATAGGGTCAATGACATACAGGCCAAGTTACTGGTAACTGCTGATGGAGGATTCCGGAGGGGGAAGATAATCCCGCTGAAGAGTATAGCCGATGAGGCCTTAACAAAGTGCCCCTCGGTGGAAAAAGTTATTGTGGTTAAAAGAACTGGGTCTCAGGTCACCATAAAGACGCCAAAAGAATCGTGGCTGGATGACCTGCTTGAAGAGGCAGCACTCTTCGTGGAACCGGAGCCGGTAGAATCGAATCACCCTCTTTATGTACTGTACACCTCAGGTACCACGGGCAAGCCTAAAGGAATTGTCCACAGCACAGGTGGCTATCTGGTACACAATTGTTCTGCTTATAAGTGGGTTTTCGACCTTCGAGAGGAATCGGTCTACTGGTGCACTGCTGATATTGGCTGGGTTACCGGCCATAGCCAGGTAGTGTACGCCCCATTAGCGTATGGGGCAGCCACAGTCATTTACGAAGGAGCTCCCGACTATCCTACGATTGAAAGGTGGTGGGATATTATCGAGAAGTATGGGGTTACCATATTTTATACCTCACCGACAGCCATCAGGATGCTCATGGGATATGGAGAGGAGATGCTAAACAAGCATGACTTTAGCAGTCTGGAACTCCTGGGGAGCGTGGGAGAGCCCATTAATCCCGAGGCCTGGCTCTGGTTTTACCGCTATGTCGGTGGTGAAAGCTGCCCTATTGTTGATACCTGGGGGCAGACTGAAACCGGAAGCGCCCTGATTTCGCCTTGCCCGGGGATAGAGTGTGTGCCTCTGAAGCCGGGCTCTGTAACGCTACCACTGCCGGGGGTGGAGGCTGATATATTCGACGAGGACGGCAAGCCAGTGCCGGTGGAGCAGAGAGGTTTCTTGGTAATAAAAAGGCCCTGGCCAGGGATGCTTCTGGGCATACATGGCGGGCTGGAACGCTACAAGAAAGAATATTGGTCACGGTTCCCCGGCGTTTACTATACTGGTGACTATGCCGTAAGGGACGAAGATGGATACTTCTGGATCCTGGGGAGGGCTGATGAGGTGCTTAAGGTGGCCGGTCATAGAATAGGTACCGCTGAATTAGAGGATGTTGCTATCTCACATCCTAAAATAGCTGAAGCAGCAGTTGTGGGCAAGGAAGACCCTGTGAAAGGCGAGAGCATCGTCATCTTTGTCAGGCTTGAAGAAGGTGTTGCTCCTTCTCCGAGCTTGAAAAAGGAACTTGCTGGTCACATACGAAAGGCGCTGGGTCCTGTAGCAGTTCCTGATGAAATTTATTTCGTCGCCAAGCTACCCAAGACGAGGAGCGGCACAGTTATGCGGCGGGTCTTGAAGGCTGTGGCTAACAATACCAGCGTAGGAGACCTCACGGCTCTGGAAGACGAAAGCTCGGTGGAGGAAATAATCAAGGCCTATAAAGAGCTCAAGGAAGAGAAGGTAAAGAAGAGTGGAAAGAAGAAGGGGAATAAGAAGTAAGATGTCGCCAGATATTGTTGTATTTGCCCAATTTGTTGGGCAGAGGGGGTGTGGTCGGAGATTGTGCTTGGTAAATCAGTCAACTACAAAATGCGGAGAATAATTGGAGGAATTTAAGTTATGGCTGAATTGTCTTTGCCATTTAAGTCCAGATATTTTCCTCTGAGGAAATTTCTCAATGTATACCAGAAGTCCCTGGAAGATACTGAGGAGTTCTGGGCGGAAGAAGCACGTAAGCTAGATTGGTTCAGGACGTGGGCCAAAGTGCTGGAATGGAAGCCGCCTTTTGCTAGATGGTTTGTAGGTGGGAAACTGAATGCATCGCATATATGTGTGGACCGCCACGTAAAGACGTGGCGGAGGAGTAAGGTAGCTATATACTGGGAAGGTGAGCCGGGAGACAGCAGGGTCTTAAGCTATTCCACGTTATATCGTGAAGTCAACAGGTTCGCCTCCGTCTTGAGGAATAATGGTATAGGCAAAGGGGACAATGTTGTCTTATATCTGCCGATGATACCGGAGCTGCTTATTTTCATGCTGGCATGTGCCAGGATTGGTGCCGTTCACACAGTAATTTTCTCCGGTTTCAGTGCTCAAGCATTGGCTGATAGGGTCAACGACATACAAGCCAAGTTACTAGTAACTGCTGACGGAGGATTTCGAAGGGCAAAGATAGTGCCACTGAAGAATATAGCCGATGAGGCCTTAACAAAGTGCCCCTCGGTGGAAAAAGTTATTGTGGTTAAAAGAACTGGGTCTCAGGTCACCATAAAGACGCCAAAAGAATCGTGGCTGGATGACCTGCTTGAAGAGGCAGCACTCTTCGTGGAACCGGAGCCGGTAGAATCGAATCACCCTCTTTATGTACTGTACACCTCAGGTACCACGGGCAAGCCTAAAGGAATTGTCCACAGCACAGGTGGCTATCTGGTACACAATTGTTCTGCTTATAAGTGGGTCTTCGACCTTCGAGAGGAATCGGTCTACTGGTGCACTGCTGATATTGGCTGGCTTACCGGCCATAGCCAGATAGTATATGCCCCGCTGGCACACGGGGCGGCCACAGTAATTTACGAAGGGGCTCTTGACTATCCTACGATTGAAAGATGGTGGGACATTATTGAAAAGTATGGAGTTACCATATTTTATACCTCACCGACAGCCATCAGGATGCTCATGGGATATGGAGAGGAGATGCTAAACAAGTATGACCTCAGCAGCCTGGAGCTACTAGGGAGCGTAGGAGAGCCCATTAATCCTGAGGCCTGGCTATGGTTTTATCGCCATGTCGGTGGTGAAAGATGTCCCGTCGTTGATACCTGGGGACAGACTGAAACCGGTGGCAACATGATTTCACCTTGCCCTGGCATAGAGTGTTTGCCTCTGAAGCCTGGCTCAGTAACATTGCCGATGCCGGGGGTGGAGGTTGATATATTCGACGAAGATGGCAAGCCAGTGCCGGCGGAGCAAAGAGGTTTCCTGGTAATCAAGAGGCCCTGGCCCGGGATGCTCCTGGGCATACACGGAGACCCGGAACGCTACAAGGAAACTTATTGGTCACGGTTTCCCGGCGTTTACTATACCGGTGACTATGCTGTAAAGGACAAAGATGGGTACTTCTGGATCCTGGGGAGGGCTGATGAAGTGCTTAAAGTAGCTGGACATAGAATAGGTACTGCTGAATTAGAGGATGCTGCTGTCTCACATCCTCAAGTAGTTGAGGCAGCGGTTGTGGGCAAAGCAGACCCGGTGAAAGGCGAGAGCATCGTCATCTTTGCCAGGCTCAAAGAAGGTTTGGACCCTTCTCCGGACCTGAAAAAAGACCTTGCTGGTCACATACGAAAAGAGGTAGGGCCTATAGCAGTTCCTGATGAAATTTATTTCGTCGCCAAGCTACCCAAGACCAGGAGCGGTAAAGTTATGAGACGGGTTTTGAAAGCCGTGGCTAACAATACCAGCATAGGCGACCTCACGACTCTGGAAGATGAAAGCTCCGTGGAGGAAATAATCAAGGCCTATCAAGAACTCAAGGAAGGGAAGGCGGAGAAGGTGAAAAAGAAGAAGTAAGATGTCGCCAGGCATTCATGTAGTTGCCAAATTTGTTGGGTGGAGTGGTATGGTTGGAGATTGTGCTTGATAAATCAGGCGACTACAAAATGAATCTTTGGAGGAATTGAAGCTATGACTGGATTATCTTTGCCATTTAAGTCCCGATATTTTCCTCTGAGGAAATTACTCGATGTATACCAGGAGTCCCTGGAGGAGCCAGAGGAGTTCTGGGCGGAAGAAGCACGTAAGCTAGATTGGTTCAAGACATGGGACAAGGTGCTGGAATGGGAGCCGCCCTTTGCACGATGGTTTGTAGGTGGGAAACTGAATGCATCGCATATATGTGTGGACCGCCATGTAAAGACGTGGCGCAGGAGTAAAGTGGCTATATACTGGGAAGGTGAGCGGGGAGACAGCAGGGTCTTAAGCTATTCCACGTTATATCGTGAAGTCAACAGGTTCGCCTCCGTCTTAAAGAATAACGGTATAAACAAAGGGGACAAGGTTGTCTTATATCTGCCGATGATTCCCGAGCTGCCCATTTTTATGCTGGCCTGTGCCAGGATTGGGGCCATTCATACAGTGATTTTCTCCGGTTTCAGTGCTCAAGCATTGGCTGACAGGGTCAATGATATACAGGCCAAGTTACTAGTAACTGCTGACGGGGGATTTCGGAGGGGGAAGATAATCCCGCTGAAGAGTATAGCCGATGAGGCCTTAACAAAGTGCCCCTCGGTGGAGAAGGTGATTGTGGTTAAAAGAACTGGTTCTCCGGTCACCGTAAAGACGCCAAAAGAATCGTGGCTGGATGACCTGCTTGAAGAGGCAGCACTCTTCGTGGAACCGGAGCCGGTAGAATCGAATCACCCTCTTTATATACTGTACACCTCGGGTACCACGGGCAAGCCTAAAGGAATTGTCCACAGTACCGGTGGCTATCTGGTACATAATTGTTCTGCTTATAGGTGGGTCTTTGACATTCGAGAGGAGTCGGTCTACTGGTGCACCGCTGATATTGGCTGGGTTACCGGACATAGCCAGATAGTGTATGCCCCGCTGGCACATGGGGCAGCCATGGTACTTTATGAGGGGGCTCCAGACTATCCTACGATTGAAAGGTGGTGGGATATTATCGAGAAATATGGGGTTACCATATTTTATACCTCACCGACAGCCATCAGGATGTTCATGGGATATGGAGAGGAGATGCTAAGCAATCACGACCTCAGCAGTCTGGAACTTCTGGGGAGCGTGGGAGAGCCCATTAATCCCGAGGCCTGGCTCTGGTTTTATCGCCATGTCGGTGGTGAAAGATGTCCCATCGTTGATACATGGTGGCAGACTGAAACCGGTGGCGTTATGATTTCACCCTGTCCTGGCATAGAGTGTGTGCCTCTAAAGCCTGGATCAGCAACATTCCCGCTGCCGGGAGTGGAGGTTGATGTAGTTGGTGAGGATGGCAGGCCATTGCCGCCGGAGCAGAGAGGTTTCCTGGTAATAAAGAGGCCCTGGCCCGGGATGCTCCTCGGAATACATGGGAACCCGGAACGCTACAAGGAGGCCTATTGGTCGCGGTTTCCCGGCGTTTACTATACCGGCGACTATGCCGTAAAGGACAAAGATGGATACTTCTGGGTCTTAGGGAGGGCGGATGAGGTACTTAAAGTGGCCGGGCATAGAATAGGTACCGCTGAATTAGAGGATGCTGCTGTCTCACATCCTCAAGTAGCTGAAGCAGCAGTTGTGGGTAAAGCGGACCGGGTGAAGGGTGAGAGCATCGTCATCTTTGCCAGGCTCAAAGAAGGTGTTGACCCTTCTCCGGAACTGAAAAAGGACTTTGCTAGTCACATGCGAAAAGTAGTGGGGCCTATAGCAGTTCCCGACGAGATTTATTTCGCTCCCAGGTTACCCAAGACAAGGAGCGGCAAAGTTCTGCGGCGGGTTTTGAAAGCTGTGGCTAATAATACCAGCGTAGGAGACCTCACGACTCTGGAAGACAAAAGCTCTGTGGAGGAAATAATCAAGGTCTATCAAGAACTCAAAAAAGAAAAAGAAAAGAAAAAGTAAGAAGTCGCCAGATATTAATTTCCTATTGAAAAAATCAAAATTAAACAGCGTAGTTATGGACCAGGAGGTGTAAAGTGGAGAATAACCCTAAGGCAGAGCTTGAGGTCAACAACGTATCTGTCGAACTCAACCCCTTCGTCGAGGAATTCTTAGCTCGAACTGTAGTCGGTGCAGTCTCTTCCTTGAAAGGGGCTGAAAACATACGGGAGCTGGAACTTTATCTGGAGCGGGGCGATATCAAAATCGCCGTCAATGGGAATGAACTTCCCCTTACCCCTTTCCCCGCAGGTATTATCACCAACACCATAACCGGTTTGGTCTCTTCATTAGAGGGGGTGGATAAGATGGACAATTTGAGGGTCAAGGTTAGGGCAGTATAGTCAATTATTGATACAAAAGTCACATATAACAAGGTTGTTAACGTGTGAAAATCGAGTGGTAAATCAAGGTAGTTTCTGATGCAGATTAAGAAGACAAAAGTGGGAAAGGAGGATGAAGATGACAGAGCAACTATGTCCGGTTTGTGGTTGCACCATCGTGGGAGCAGGCTACGAAAAAGAAGGGGTTAAGTATTGTTGTGAGCCCTGTGCTACCGGTGGTGGGCCTTGTGAGTGTGGATGCTGCCACCCCGTTGAAGAAGAGAAGGGAAAGCATTAGATCGGTCTAGGATATAGTGGGACTGTGCAGTAGCAGGGAGGTTTTAAATGCCCAACCATCTGACAAACGAGGCCTCTCCTTATTTGCGTCAACATGCTCATAACCCGGTGGACTGGTACCCATGGGTCTCAATCCCGGTGAATGTGAATCGCCTGAAATAGCTAAGCTTGCCGAATTTACCAAAAATCAATCGAGCATCGGGGGCAAGGCCACGGCTTACGTCTGCTCGAATTACAACTGCAAGTTGCCAACGACGGATATAGGCAAAATGCTGGAGTTACTCAATGTGAGATAGCCATTCCAGAAATGGAATAATCTGAATTTGGTAAAGAAGGTCGAGAATGGATAAGCAGTAACATCTCCATAATGCTTTTGTCATTCCTGAAATGTCATAAATTTGTAATTTTTTTTACCACCGTTTTATAACTTTTTCACTAGTTCTGGTCTAAGATTGCAGCATAAAAGTATCGTTAGATAGCTTTGCCTGACAATTTCTTGCTCAGGTCGAGCACAGCAGGCAAAACACAGGTAGCAATGGATTGGAGGTGATCTCTATGTGATGGTGTAAGGGAAATACAAATGCCAAAATTAAATAAAGAAAAGGAGGAAAAGATGGCTAAAGTAGCACAAGAAATGGTAAAGAAAGCAGGCGTCAATCTCAAGCAACTGCTAGAACTTCTGGTCAACAATGCGGCTGCCGAACTCACTACCTATTACTACTACACGATTTTACGGGCGAACCTGGTTGGACTGGAAGGTGAGACAATCAAAGAGATTGCCGAGACCGCTCGCATCGAAGACCGCAATCATTTTGAGGCACTGGTTCCCCGCATCTACGAACTCGGTGGCAAACTGCCCGAGAGCATGGTGGATTTCCATAACTGCTCCGCTTGTCCTCCCGCCAGCCTGCCGAAAAATCCGGCCGATGTCAAGGCCATTTTGACCGTATTAGTGGAAGCGGAGCGGTGTGCAGTACGGGGCTATACCAACATATGTAACCTGACCGCTGGCAAGGACCATCGCACCTACGATTTGGCTCAGGCTATCCTCAATGAAGAAATTGAGCATGAGTCCTGGTTCTCGGAATTCCTGGGCGAAGGTCCTTCAGGTCATTTCTTGCGTCGTGGCGATACTTCGCCTTTCGTCTCCAAGTTTTTGAAGTAGATTCGTTGAATTGGAAGGGGAGACTTTGTTTTGTGTCTTCCCTTCCAATTCAAGAAACGTAGTTGTTCGGCAATTGCTATGTTGCCCTGAGCGAAGGGTACAAGGGGTGTCGGAGATTATTCGCTTTCGGCTCACAATGTCAACTTGGGGCATAGCTACCGAGAATATTTCTCTGAGTATCAAAGAGGATGAAAAGCTTCAGCAAGGAGGAACTTACCCGATACAATGGAAAGAAAGGTGCGCCAGCTTACATAGCCTGCAAAGGAAAGGTATACGATGCATCGAATAGTTTTCAATGGAAAAATGGTCGACATCAGGTTGTTCACAATGCTGGCGAAGATTTGACTGAGGGCCTTGAGCAAGCCCCACACGGTGTGGAGATGCTGGAAAGGTTGCCCGAGATTGGAATACTACGCGAGGGTTGACCGAAGGGCTTGCATTTGACACATATCATATTTCTCAATGGATATGCTAAGCTGATTATGATATACCAGGTGAAATCTTGCTATTTTTGATTTCGGTATTGACATGGTAAAGCTTACGTTCTACGGAGGCGTCGGAGAAATTGGGGGCAATAAAGTCCTCCTTGAAGATGATAAGGGGAAGCTTTTCCTGGACTTTGGCTATCCTTATAGTAAGTATCGAACTTTCTACGAGGAATATTTAAAACCTCGACCCGGAGCAGGGCTCCTTGACCTGTTGGTAATGGGGCTGCTTCCCCAGCTTGAGGGCATTTACCGCACTGACCTGGAGACAGAAAACCTGTGGCAGCGATTTCGCCGGGCAGAGCACTATCGCAAACTTGAAGATATAGATGGAATACTGTTAACCCACGCCCATCTCGACCACTCCGGCCATATATCCTTCTTGAGAGAAGACATTCCGGTATATGCTACCGCGACCACGGCATTTATCGCCAAGGCCATGCAGGACTCGGGCAAATCGCCTTTCGACCAGCAGGTGTGCTATTTCACACCCAGGGTGGAGGAGTGTTTACAGGGATGGAGGCAGGGGGCTTACGTTGCTAGCAGCAGTGTTGACCGTCAACGTCGTTTCTGTGTTGCTGATAAGCTCGAACTGAGTGAGGACGCCGAAAAATTTTGGGGAAAAGCTACCCGACGGAAAAAATTTGCCTCACAACTGCTGGACGATATCGGTAAATGTAGCTTTAATCTGCGTTGCTTCCCCGTAGACCACTCCATTCCCGGTGCCTGTTCCTGGGGCATTGAGACAAGCCATGGTTGGGTGATTTACAGCGGCGACCTGCGGATTCATGGCAGGCACGGTAAGCTCACTGAGTTGATGATAAAGGAGGCGGCTCAGCTACATCCCAGGGCATTAATCCTGGAAGGCACTAATGTCGACAAAGCGGCGAATGTTTTCGAGCAGGAAGTATATGAAAATGCCTTCAAAGCTATTAATGGTGCCAGAGGTCTGGTCATTGCAGACTTCTCTCCCAGGGATGTAAATCGCTTGCTTACCTTTTTGCAGGTTGCCAGAGACACAAAAAGGAAACTGACTATTTTGCCCAAGGATGCCTACCTTTTAAAGACCATGCGCCTTCTCGAGCCGGAGATACCTGACATTGCCCAGGAGGATGCCATTGTCATCTATCAGAAAACAACCGCCAGTAAGAGTCCTGATTCATGGTTGCGAAATATCTACCAGGACTACTCCAGCAAGGTGGTACTGGCTAAGGATGTCAGTTCTAACCAGGGTGACTTCATCCTCTGTTTCAGCTTCTGGGACTTGAATGAACTGCCCAGCATACAGCCCCGGGCCAGCAGCCTTTATGTCTTTAGCTCGAGCGAGCCTCACAATGAAGAACAGGAGATGGACTTCCGGCGTTTGCATAGCTGGCTTGAGCGCTTCCAATTACGGGCATTCGGCCTCCCTATAGAAAGGAATGGCGAATGGGAAATACCAGAGGAGGAGAAAGGGCTGCATGCTTCGGGGCACGCCTGTGGTCCAGACCTGCTGAGAGTTGCTCGTGAGATTCAACCGGAGATGCTTATACCGGTGCACTCTGAGAAGCCCGAATTCTATAAGGATAATCTGCGCGACAGCGGAATAAAAGTCATCCTGCCCACCGAAGGTGGGACAGTTGAAATATAAAAAGGGGTCAGCTCTATTTTTCTTAACCCCACTCGTCATTGCGAGCGAAGCGTGGCAATCTCATTGCCCTACGAGATTGCTTCGTCGCCCCGATGAATCGGGGCTCTTCGCAACGACAGAGGGGGAGAGATTGCCGCGCCCCGACTTGTCGGGGCTCGCAATGACAGGAAGGGGAAGGTGGCTCGCAATGACAAAAGACTATGGTATTTTAGTATTTTTAGTCGTTTGGGTATAATGGCTTAAGTGGTTATAGATTTTCATACCCACATATTCCCCCCCTGGCTGAGGGAAAGGCGTGAGGAATATATCAAGCGTGATCCTTGCTTTTCTTTACTTTATTCCCAGCCGAAAGCTAAGATAGCCACAGCGGAGGAACTGATTGCCAGCATGGATGAAGCCGGCATTGGTTTGTCCGTCGTTCTTAACGTCGGTTGGGTAAGCCATGAGCTCTGTGTGAAAACAAACGATTACATTTTAGATTCAGTATCACGCTATCCGACAAGGCTTGTCGGCTTTTGTGCGATTCAACCTAGGGCAGGAGATGCTGCCATAGCTGAGCTGGAGCGATGTGCTAAAGCTGGGGCTAAGGGAATTGGCGAATTAAGGTCTGATGTGCAGGGCTTCAATCTCGCTGATAAGACAACAATGAAGCCTCTGGTTGATGCCGCGCTAAAGCATGACTTGATTTTTCTGACCCACTCTTCTGAGCCAGTGGGGCATCGGTACTCCGGCAAGGGTAGTATCACCCCTGACATTCTCTACTCCTTTATCACAAGTTTTCCGAGTTTGAAGCTTGTTTGTGCTCACTGGGGTGGTGGCTTGCCCTTTTATACCCTGATGCCTGAAGTAGCCGAGGCTCTAGCCAATGTCTTCTTTGATACCGCGGCCACCGTTTTCCTTTACAAGCCCGAAATTTTTGAGCAGGTGAGTCAAATCATCGGCAGTGATAAAATCCTTTTTGGCACTGACTATCCTCTTATGCACCAGAACCGAGTGCTTGCCCAGATCCAATCTTCACAGCTTCCTGAGGAAGATAAAGCCAGAATCCTGGGGGCTAACGCCCAAGAATTGCTATGCTTAGATGGAAGGAGCAAAAGTATCACGTAGCAATAATACTTAAATAGCAAAGGAGGAAATCAATGGGGACTAAGGGAAGAAAGAATGTGAGAAAACCCAAGCAACAGAAGGAAAAGAAGAAGGGAAAGTAAGAGAAAGGCATCGTCCCTCTTGCAAATGCGGAATGAATACTAGCCATAAAGTATTGCCTTTCTCCCTTAAAAGGAAAGGATTGAGGTGAGGGTGAAAATGGACAAGGAAGCTGAAATGTCCCAAGGTCCTGAGCAAATTCGTTCCTTTATTGCCATTGAACTGCCCGAGGAGGTTCTGGAGGGATTAGCCAGGCTGAGAAGAGAATTGGAGAGAGATGGACATAAGTTCGTCAAGTGGGTAGACCCTGGGGGAATTCACCTGACTTTGAAGTTTCTGGGCAATATTCCTTCCAAGCGGATAACAGAGATAACCGAAGCTGTGGAAGAAGCTGCACGGGGGGTTTCTCCATTCAATTTGGAGATTTCAGGGCTGGGGGCCTTTCCCAGCCTAAAGCAAGCTCGAGTCTTTTGGGTCGGCATCGGTGGGGAGGTGGACAAGCTATCAAGGTTACAGCAGAACATTGATTCCGCGCTCGCCGCCCTAGGATTTGCTAAGGAGGAACGCTCCTTTGCGCCACATTTGACTCTGGCTCGCATCAGGCAAGGAGCATCACCAATGGAAAGAAGGAGCTTTGGCGAACTTGTAGGCTCTACCGTCTTTGAAGATAAATATCATATTAAAGTCGAGGCTATCAGCTTAATGAGAAGCCAGCTGACGCCTGCCGGGGCTATTTATACCTGCCTGTCGGCGGTTGAACTGAGCCATTAGGAAGGTCTGAAGAAAAATCTAAAAAATTTGAGTTTATCAGGGAAGCAGTCTTGCAAACGGATTTTTTATAGTATATACTTATTACTTTTGATACAAGCAAATAAATTTAATCGTGGAGGTGGAACTTGGAAAACGGTTCATTTCCTAAGTGCCAAAAATGCGGAAAGGGGGATTTAGTGCCTCTGTCTGACTTTGGTAGTCAAGGGGCACCGATTCACTACAAGGCTTGGGTGTGTACTAATCCTGATTGTGGTTACAATGTAAAGATCAGGAATGGTGAAATATACCTTAATGAGCCTATTCTTAGTGGAGAACTTCATACCCGCACACGCCGGGAATACACTCCTTAGCAGAGGATTTGCTTCGCTCAGGTAAATTAATTGAGCTGGCGGTTGAATCTTTTTTCCCGCGCCGATGCGTTGGCTGTGGGAAACTAGGCGGGTTTCTTTGCCCTGAATGTCTCGGAAAGCTACCAAGGCTATTACCCCCGCTGTGCCCCAACTGTGGCAGACCTCAGGCTAGCGGTATCGTGTGCCCAGACTGTCGGCGAAGACAAACTGAGATTGACGGCATCCGTTCTCCATTTAGGTTTGACGAGGTAATGCGGAAAGCCATCCATCAGTTGAAGTATCAAAACTTGAAGGCAATCTCTCCCTGTCTGGCTGAATTACTCGCTGATTATCTTGAGTCAAATTCTTTGCCAGGCGAAGCCTTGCTTTGCGTACCTCTTCACCCACGGCGGTTAAGAGAGAGGGGCTATAACCAGTCTGGCCTTCTCGCCAGGGAGCTGGGCAGGCGTATTGGTATGCCGTTAATTGAGGATTGCCTCATTCGGGTTAAGCAGGCGCAACCTCAGGTGAGGGCAGTTGATGTAGCAGAGCGCCGGAGGAATGTAGCCGATGCTTTTGTGTGCCGTGATGAAAGGATAAGCGGTAAACAAATTATCCTTATAGACGATGTATGTACCTCTGGAGCCACGCTGGAGTCCTGCGCCGCAGCTCTCAAGAACAAGGGCGCTGCATCTGTTTGGGGTTTAACGTTGGCGAGGGAGAGTTACAACTGAAGGAGGAGAAATGAAGCTACAGATTATCGCTAAGAATAATGTGGAGGTCTCTGAAACATTGGAGGCATACGTTGAGAAGAAAATTGGCAAACTAGGCCGTTACTTACCTACCATTGGCGAAAGCAAGGTGGAGATTTCCCACGAAGGTGCAAAGCTGCCTGAGCAGCGATTCAGTGTCCAGGTCACTCTTGACAGCAGAGGCGTCTTGATTAGAGCTCAGGAAAAGTCTAAGGACATTCGAACAGCCGTTGACAAAGTAGTGGATGTGCTGTCTAAGCGACTCGAGCGATACAAAGGCAAATTATATGATAAAGGCAGAGGTATTTCTTTGGCTCGGCAGGGAGCGGCAATCGAGGCTGAGGAAACCGAGGCTCCCAAAAGAGTGGTAAAGAGCAAACGCTTCTTAGTCAAACCCATGCCTGTAGATGAAGCTGTAAGTCAGATGGAGCTTCTGGGGCATGATTTCTTTCTTTTCATAGATGCAGATACTGAGAGGCTCAATCTATTATACCGTCGTAAGGATGGTGACTATGGCTTAATCGAGCCAGAGCAAGGTTGATATAACTAGCAGTCTCATATAAAATTCCTCTCCTTTGTAGGGAGAGGATTAAGGTGAGGGTAAAATCTCCCTCCACTTTCACCTTGTGGTAATCAAAGCCGGGGAAAGATTGGTGGAGCTGATGGGATTCGAACCCACTACCTTCTGACTGCCAGTCAGACGCTCTCCCGATTGAGCTACAGCCCCTCTTGATTTAAGAATATAGCAAAACAGCTTGGGAAACTCAAGTTAAATGTCCAAGCCCAGCCATCGTAGTATGGAGCGCAAACCGTAGTATCCTAGATAGGCCAGCGTCATGTTTTTGATTGTCCTCCCTGCCCAAGTGGCGAAGAAAAACCTTAACCAACCAAAGCGAATCATGCCCACAAATACGGCAAAAGGGTAATAAATGGGGGTGATTAAGGATGCTATGAGGAAAACGGCTTTAGAGCCGTGGCGGTCAATAATATTGCTGAAGCGAAGGTAAAGGCCGCTGTTACTATCTCGGAATAATCCCCTGCCGGCGTATCCCGTGAAATAGGCACCAGTAGCACCTATAGCCTCACCAATTCCAGCTACGGCGCCGACTATGGCAGGATTTAATACTCCACCAAGTGTGAATGTAAGAACAAGCCCAAAGCCGGGTATAGCCAGGGTTCCGCTGGCGAGGACGTTGATAAAAAAGCAACCAACATAGCCCCACTCTGCTATCTGGTCGATGTAGCTTCGATGATGAATTATAAGAACAGATAAAACTATAGTAACTGTTAGAGATATGCCGCCTATTAAGGCTTCATTTTTAGTCGGTTTTCTCATTAAATTTTGCCTATTATACAGTAAAGGTATAAAAATAAAGCCAAACCTTTTGAGTCTGGTTTGTTCACTGTGCCGAGATTATAAATATTTCAATGAAAACATCACCAAGGCTGAGCGCAAAGTCAACGGCCTAGAGGCTTTGTAACTGCCTTGATCGGTGGGAGTTGTGTGTTCTATTTTATGATTTTATGCCCTTTCTAGAGCTTCTTAGTGCCCTCTGAGGCGATTTTCCATGCCTGGGGACAGACCTGAATCATTGTAACATGGCCACATAGCTGTTTATAGGCACCCCCAGCGAACTTGCCACGGGTTTGCATTTAGCCTTGAGACAATAGAAAAACCTTCCTTCCGGTGGGAGTTCGGACAAAGCCTCATAGTGTCCCATTCCTTTGGCGAATACAAGGTCTGCTGACTCAAACTCTTGTTTGAACTGAGCTGAAGCCAACGAAAATACTATTCCCGGTGAAGCTATACCCGTGCTTATAACCTTCCCGAACTCACCTTCCAGACCAGACCTCCTCAAATCTTCCAAAGTCAAATCGTCTTGAACAGGCGATGGTTTAGCTACGTAGATCACGTTAACAAATCGTCTCATCCATTTAACCAGAGGTAGGTCGAAGTAGAGCTCCCCGGCATTATCCGCCAGATAGAGAACCTTGCCTGCTTCCTTTAGTCTTGTCTCAAGCTGCTCGGAGTCATCCAGAGCAAAGCTCACAGGTTTTCTGATATCCTCCTTGATAGAATCAGGCTCTCTGAAGAAATCAATGACATTCGCTGCTGCGGCCAGCTTAAGACAACCTCGAAGGCCCTCTTTATAGAGATTGCTTCGCTTTGCTCGCAATGACAGCTCAGGATATAATTCCCTGGCAATCATCATCTCCCTTTCCTTCATTGTTCGATAAGGGTCAGGATTGTGAGTCATTTCTCTTACTACCTTGTTAATCTTGGTGGCAATCACAATAGATACTTGGCTATAAGAAAACTCATCATCCAGTATCTTCATCGCTTCTTTTATTGCACTTTGCTTCAGCGAAGCATCATCAGTGGCCAGGTCAGCAGCTTGGCAAATTAATCTTCGCAGGCAATCATAGCAATCTGGCGCCAATTTCATTCTAGTTTCCTTGATTTAAATTTGAGCAGCTTCTGTCGCTGTATTATAATAGTATTGGTTATGTTTGAGAAACTTGAATTGATACAAAAGCGCTACAACGAGCTAAGCCAACTCTTGGCTCGAGCAGATGTAGTTAGTGATCCCAGGCGGCTTCAAGAGCTAAACAAGGAGAAGGCTGGCCTTGAAGATATTGTTGGCACATACCAACAATATAAAGCCAAGGATAAGGAGCTGGCGGAACTGGAAGCTCTGATTAATTCCCATGCCGAAGCGGAAATGACGGCTTTAGTCAAGGAAGAAGTAAGCAAACTCAAACAACAGCAAGAAGACCTTCTTCGCCGACTCAAGCTCTCTCTGATACCCAAAGACCCAGCCAAGGATCGAGATGTCATCGTTGAGATAAGGGCTGGAGCTGGTGGTGAAGAGGCAAGCCTCTTTGCTGCCGACTTATTCCGCATGTATAGCAGATATGCCCAGGCCAAGGGCTGGCAGGTAGGGGTCATCGATAGCAATCAAAGTGAACGCGGAGGTTTCAAGGAGCTAATATTTGAAATCAAGGGCAAAGGCGCCTTTAGCCGTTTTAAGCACGAGCGTGGTGTCCATCGGGTACAAAGGGTACCAATCACTGAAGCCTCGGGGAGACTTCACACCTCGACAGCTACGGTAGCGGTCCTGCCTGAGGTAGAAGAGATTGAGCTTAACGTTAATCCTGATGACATCAAGATGGAGTTTTTCCATAGCCGGGGGGCCGGAGGGCAAAATGTGAATAAAGTAACTACGGCGGTTCGCATCACGCACTTGCCCACAGGCGTAATGGCCTCTTGCCAGGATGAAAGGTCTCAAGTAAGAAACAGGATGAAGGCCATGGCTGTGCTTCGAGCCAGGCTGCTTGACCTTGAGCAGCGGAAACAGTCTGAAAGCGTGGATAAAGAGCGGCGGATGCAAGTAGGCAGTGGCCAACGGGCGGAAAAGGTTCGCACCTACAATTTCCCCCAGAACAGGGTCACCGATCACCGAATCAACTCAAGTTTTCACAACCTTCAACAGATTTTGGATGGAGAGCTGGACGAAATCATTGAAGCCCTGTCCAGCAAAGAGCAGGTTGAACAACTGGAAGCAGCTCTTACATGATTTTAAGCGAAGCTTTACAATCAGCTACCCAAACATTACTCAGGACCAGAATTGATGATGCCTCTGTTGAGGCTGAGCTTTTACTAGGCTATGTCTTGAGAATGTCTAAAACACTGCTTTACACAGAGCCGGAGAGGGCTTTAACTTCAGCAGAAACAAAGCGTCTATGGCGTCTTGTCCGGCGTCGCCTTGACTACGAGCCTACTGCTTATATTTTAGGGCATTGCGAATTTTACGGAATCGACTTCTGCATTGACCCTCACACTTTTATCCCCAGACCGGAAACAGAACTTCTCTTGGAAAAAGCTGTGGAACTTGCCCAGCACATTTCCCACCCGGGAAAGCAAATTACCATAGCCGACATCGGCACAGGCTGCGGAGCTATTGCCATCAGCCTTGCCTTAGCATTACCCAAAGCTAAAATTTATGCCACGGATATTTCAGCTTCAACTCTACGGGTAGCCGGCATGAATTGCCGGCGCCACGCCGTTAACAGCCAGGTGGAACTTTTGCAAGGTAATTTGCTTGAGCCATTGCCTCAACCTGTAGATATGATAGTAGCCAATTTACCTTATATTAAAGATCGTGAATTTAAAAATTTGAGCCCAGAAATAAAAAAATTTGAGCCCATGATGGCCTTAGCTGGTGGTGAGGATGGTCTGGACAAAATACAACAAATGCTAGGACAGATGCCGGAAAAACTTAATTATGAAGCTTGTTTTCTTTTGGAGATAGGCCAGGGGCAAGGTGAAAGGGTAACTTCATTGACAACGAGCTATTTCCCCCAGGCCGATATCGAGCTAATTTCTGACCTGGGCGGTATTGAAAGAGTGGTAAAGGTCGTATTGCGGAAAGGGATGAGATGACGGAAGAGATAGAACGGTTGGCTCAGCTTATCTTAGAGTCTAAGAAGGTCGTCGTGTTTACCGGGGCTGGGATAAGCACGGAGTCGGGTATCCCCGATTTCCGCGGCCCGGGAGGAATCTGGAGCAAATATGACCATGAGGACTTCACCATTCAAAAGTTCCTCAGCAGCCCGGCCGCTCGCAAAACTATTTGGAAGATATCAGCCGAAAGTGGACTTCTTACTGAAGCTGAACCAAATCCCGCCCACTATGCCATCGCCGAGCTCTACCAGTTGGGCAAATTAGATTGCGTCATCACTCAAAATATCGATAATCTGCACCAAAAGGCCGGGATCCCTGAAGACAAGGTGTTTGAGCTTCATGGTAATACGCGGTGGGCGGTGTGCTTAAGCTGCAGTAGACGCTTTCCGATGCCTGAAGTATTACAAAAGATGAAGGAGGGGGTGGAGGTTCCCGATTGCCCCGACTGTCAGGGTATCCTGAAGCCAGATGCCGTGTTATTCGGAGAGGCATTACCGCAGGAAACATTGCAGGAAGCTACCCGCCGTTCGCAGAACTGCGACCTTTTTATTGTCATTGGTTCCACTCTTCTCGTTTACCCCGCTGCCTATATGCCAGCATACGCCAGAGAAGCTGGAGCCAGGTTAGCTATCGTTAATTTAACTCCAACCCCCCTCGACCACTACGCCACAGTGGTCATACAAGGTGGGGCTGGCGAAATAATGTTCAGGGTGATGAAAAGGGTGAGGCTTTCCTAGTCACTAGGTTTGAGCTAAACCAGTTGCTGAACGCTCCTTCTTTCTTCCTAGTCCACTATTTTTTGGATACGCTTGATATCCACTGCCTTGCCAGTATTTTCATCCACTTCGACCAGAATTGCATCGAAGCTGACCTTTCCCTTTCCCACTGATAGCCGACTAGGCATCTGGGTAAGGAAGCGATCGATTACAGAATTTGGGTCATCCCCGATAACCGAATCTATAGGGCCAACCATGCCTATGTCGGTGACGTAAGCAGTGCCTCCTGGCAGTATGTGAGCATCGATAGTGCCCACATGGGTATGGGTGCCGAGAACAGCGCTGACTCGTCCATCGAGGTATTTACCCATGGCCACTTTCTCCGAGGTCGCCTCAGCGTGGAAGTCAACAATAATAGGGATTGATTTATGTTCAAACTCAGCCAGTAGCTGATCCATGGCTCGAAAGGGACAATCAAAATTGCCTATGAAAACACGCCCAACAAGGTTAACTATCAGGGCCTTTTTTTTAAGCAAATAGCCACGACCGGGATTTGTCGGTGGATAATTCAATGGGCGGAGAATAGCAGGTTCGCTTTTTAGGTAAGGAATGATCTCCTTTTGAGCCCAGATGTGATTGCCTGTGGTTATGACATCAATTCTAGAATCGAAAAGCTCTTCTGCTGTACTTGGGGTCAGCCCTAACCCTCCGGCAGTATTCTCACCATTGCCTACTACGAGGTCAATACTATACTCATGGCGTAAGCCTGATAGGATTTCCTTCACTGCTTTCCGACCAGGCTTGCCGATGATGTCGCCTATTGCCAGTATTTTCAAATCTACTTAGCGTAATCTATCGCTGTAGTCTCCCTTATCACTACTACTCTTATCTGGCCAGGGTAGGTCAAGCTCTCCTCTATCTTCTTAGAAATATCCCGAGCCAATCTCACAGCTGTTAAATCGTCAACTTTATCTGGTTTCACCATTACGCGCACTTCACGCCCAGCTTGGATAGCAAAGGACTTTTCCACGCCCGGAAAATCGGCTGCTATGTCCTCTAAGTCCTTAACACGCTTCAAATATTGTTCCAAGGACTCACGTCTTGCACCAGGACGCGAACCACTTATGGCGTCGGCAGCAGCAACAATAAAGCCCATGACAGTACTAGTCTCTGCCTCGCCATGATGTTCAGCAATGGCTTGAACCACCTCTGGATTTTTATCCCACTGCTTAACCAGGTCAGCACCTATCAGAGCATGCGGGCCCTCTGTTTGATGGTCTACTGCCTTTCCAATATCATGAAGCAGGCCGGCTTTCTTAGCGACATTGACATTAGCCCCAATTTCGCTAGCCAACATCCCCGCCAGATGAGAAACTTCGAGACTGTGAAGTAAAACATTCTGACCATAACTGGTACGAAATTTAAGCTGACCAAGTAGCTTGATTAGTTCAGGATGTAAGCCTGGCACTCCAGCTTCGTAAGCAGCCCGTTCACCCTCACTACGGGCAGTAGCTTCAACCTCTGTTTTGGTTTTGTCTACTATTTCCTTAATCCGGGCTGGATGAATGCGCCCATCAAGGATAAGTTTGCTTAAGGCAAGGCGAGCTACTTCACGCCTCACAGGGTCGAAGCTGGAGATGGTAACTGTCTCCGGAGTATCGTCAATGATAAGATCAACACCAGTAGCTTGCTCCAAGGCTCGGATATTGCGTCCTTCACGCCCAATGAGCCGCCCCTTCATCTCGTCACTGGGGAGGGGAACAGCGGATATCGTGGTTTCCGAAACAACATCCGTAGCACACCTTTGAATAGCTGTGGCCAGAATATCCCGAACCCTTTCATCGGCCTCTTCCTTTATTTGCGCTTCCCACACCCTAACTTGTTGCGAGGCCTCTTCTTCAACCTCCTGTTTTAGCTCTTGAAACAAGAGAGTTTTTGCTTCTTCACTAGATGTGCCAGAGATGGATTCTAACTTTGCCAGCTGTTTTTCTCTTATTGACTGAAGTTCAGCTGTTGCCCGCTCAATATCCCCTTTCTTGCTATCTAAATCACGGTCACGCCGCTCTACAGCCTCTACCTTCCGCTCCAGCACCTCTTCTTTCTGGTTAGTACGCTTTTCTATTCGTTGTATTTCGAGGCGACGTTCCTTGCTTTCCGCCTCGGCAGCCTTGCCAACCTTGATAGCTTCCTCTCTAGCTGCATGGAGTAGCTCATTATACTTGGTTGTTGCCTCATCTAATAAGTTCTGTGCCTCTTTTCTTGTTTTTTGAATCTCCCGCCTGGCTACTAGTTGCCTGATAAAGTACCCAATAACGATGCCTAAAACAAGAGCAAGGCCACCTATCATTAATGTATAGTCCATTTTCCCTCTTTATTTCGTTGTTATAGTAAACACAAAACATTGCGTATTAATAATAACCCTTTATTGGGTTGGCGTCAACTAACTGTGCTGGCAAGCAATATCTTGGCTAATTTGCCTTGCATCTCTTAGAGCACTGAGAGAGATGCTATATTACCGCTGCACAAAACTCGGGATTGTGCAATTTACTCACTCCAACGCTCCGCAGCAACACTGAGGAAAATCGAAGATGAAACTCAACAATTTCGTGAGCGGCATCCCATTCATGTCAGCCGCTGTTTCAGAATATCGCGACCTCACCCCGCTGATGGTCAGTCGGAATAGAGGACTGTAGACATGGTGTCGGTGCCTCGTATCAGGTATCCAATGGACAAGAGCCGCCGAACAAGTCAGGACTAAAGTATGGAACAACTGGTACAAATGGGTGATTGACGCTCTCCAAAACGTGGCTCATAATATGTTATACCTGAGTAGTTTCAGGAGGATATAGAGAAGGAATATTTTTCGACGTCGAGTAACCGGGGCTGGATACTATTCATCGCAGCTCAGATGGAGACCATGAAAACGAGGATCAGCCCCGTTACTGCGATAAATCGGAGAAGCTAAAAGGGTGGACACATGAGATTAGCGGTTGAAGAACCGGAGACAGAAGACTTATTCGAGACTCTGGCCAACGAATCGCCAGTTGGACTTTGCATCATACAGGATGGAAAGTTTTGCTATACCAACCCCACCTTCCAGCATAACACCGGCTACAGGGAAGATGAATTGCTGGGCAGGGATTCTCTAGAGCTTGTCGTTCCCGAAGACAGGAAGATGGTCAGAGAAAATACCATAAAGATGCTGAAGGGAGAACTCACCTTGCCAGACCAATTCAGGGTGATTCACAAGGACGGCAGCATTCACTGGGTAGTGGAGTCAGTTGCCTCCGTCCAGTACCGTGGGAGACGGGCAACTATGGGGACCTTCGTAGACATCACCGAGCACAGGCAGGCTGAGGAGGCGCTTCAAGCCGAGAAGAATAAGCTGCAATCACTACTGGACGCCATGGAAGATGGTCTCACCATCCAGGATAGAGACTATAACATTATTTATGAGGGTAGGCTGCAGAGGACGATTTTTGGTGACCATGTGGGGGAGAAATGCTACCGCGTCTATGAAGGCAGAGAGAAGATGTGTGAGGGGTGCCCGGTAGAAAAGGCATTTAAGGATGGTAAGTCACACACCTCGGAGAGGAGGACGGTAATCTCGGGGGAGGTTGCCTTCTGGGAGAATACGGCTAATCCCATTAGAGATGCCAGTGGAGAGATTGTTTCCTGCCTTGAGATTACCCGGGACATCACCGAGCGCAAGCTGATGGAAGAAGCGCTGCGGGATTCGGAAGAAAAGTTACGGAAGATGTTTGAGTCAGTCACCGATGGGATATCGGTTATTGATTTGAAGGGTAGCATCACCGAGGTAAACCAAAGGGCGGTGGAGATGCATGGCTTCAGTTCCAAGGATGAGCTTCTAGGGAAGAACGCCTTTGAACTGGTTGCTCCCCGCGACCATGAGAAAATAGCAGCCGAAATGAAGAAAGCTATAAAACGGGAAGCAATTGGACGCGTCGAATACACCCTGCTCAAGGCAGATGGTTCTGAGTTTCCCGCTGAGTTAAGTACCAGTGCGCTGAAGGATGCTTCGGATAATGTGGTTGGTCACATCACCATTGTCAGAGACGTTACCGAGCGCAAGCGAGCAGAAGAAGAACGAGAAGTCCTGCTCCAAGACATAACGAAGAGCAACCGAAAGCTGGAGGGGGCTAACAAAGAACTCCAGGATTTTGTCTATGTTGCCTCCCATGACCTGCGGGAACCGCTTCGAAAGATTTCTTCCTTCGGCACACTCCTTCAGGATTCGCTGGAGGGAAAACTGGATGAGGACCAGCAGGAAAACCTTGGGTTTATGATAGACGGTTCTCGGCGGATGCAGGAGATGATAGACGCTCTGCTTACCTATTCTCGGCTCACCACTAAGGCCAAGCCTCCCCAACAGGTGTTTTTAAATGAGGTAATAGCGGAATTGAAGAAGTTGGAACTGGCAACTTTGCTGGATGAAACTCGGGGGACTATTCATATTCCCGAGCCACTGCCGCCAGTTCAGGCCGACCCGTTTCAGATGACCCAACTCTTCCAGAACCTGATTGGGAACGGGCTAAAGTTCCATGAAGAAGGAATACCCCCGGAGATAATCATCCGTGCCCATGGGGTAGAGAACAAGATGATTCAAATAGAGGTGGAAGATAATGGAATAGGAATTGATGAGAAATACCATGAACAGTTATTCGTCATGTTCAAACGCCTTCATTCCCGAGCACAATATGAGGGAACTGGGATTGGGCTGGCCATTTGCAAGAAAATTGTAGAGCGTCACGGGGGCAACATTGGAATAAAGTCAACTCCTGGCAAAGGATCAACATTCTGGTTCACGTTGCCAAGAGGAAGTTACCTAAAAGAAAGCTAAAGAAAGGAGGTGAATGATGGAAGGATTAGCACCGCTTGTCATATTACTGGTGGAGGATGACCTAGCAGACCAGAAGTTAATTAAGACCTCTCTGCGAAACGAAAAACTTGCTAATGACCTTTACATCGTACAGACTGGTGAAGAAGGGATGGAGTTTTTGTACCACCGCGGGAATTACAGCAATGGAACTCCTCAGCCTGACTTGATTCTGCTGGATTTGAACATGCCCGGGATGGGAGGGAAGGAATTTCTGAGGCAGATCAAGCAGGACGAAAAGGTGAAACAGATTCCCGTAGTTATCCTGACAACTTCGGATGCAGAGAGGGACATTATAGACAGTTATAAACTGCAAGCTAGCGGATATGTGCATAAACCGGTGACCCTGGAGGAATTTAAGGAAGGTATGAAGAAACTTAAGGAATACTGGTTTGTGCTCTGCAAACGGATACCCAAGGAGGACTGATGATGCCGGAAACAGGGCAATCACTGCTTAAAATACTCATCTGCGACGATGACCCGGCAGACCGCAAGCTAGTTCGAACTTACCTACAGCAAGTAACTGGTAGGGAAGTGGTGCTGCTGGAGGCCGGCCGGATAGAGGAAATCCAGAACGCTCTAGATAAAGGTAGAATTGACCTGGTCTTGATGGATAACCAAATGCCAGGGAAATCGGGGATGGATTGGCTTTCAGAAATCGCAGAAAGACAGCTTGCTCCCGTAGTCATGTTGACCGGGTCTGGAACTGAGGAAGTCGCGGTGCAGGCCCTTCAAGAGGGAGCGGTTGGTTACCTGTCAAAGAACAACCTATCCCAGGAGAAGCTGGTGAACACCATTGATGCTGCGCTGGATAAATGGACTCAGCTACAGCAAGCCAGGGCCGACAAGGAAGAACTGGAAAGACTGGCAAATTTTGATTTGCTAACCGGATTGTACAATCGACAAGCAATTCTAAGCAAGCTGCGTGAGGTAATCAATCGTGCCAAGCGATACAAAGAGGATTTCAGCCTGAGCATGCTGGACGTCGACCTTTTTAGGAGGGTCAATGACCGCTATGGGCACCTCACTGGAGACGAGGTTTTAGAGAAGATTGCGACTTTAATTCGTCGGAATATCCGCGATACTGATATAGCGGGACGATATGGAGGGGAGGAGGTTATCATTATTTTGCCCCAAGCCGATTTGTCTTCCGCCCTGGTTGTGGCTGAGCGAATTCGAAGTATAATCGAGAACGCTGAGATGAAAGACTCTGCCGGGAATGTATTTACTATAACTGTGAGCCTGGGGCTATCCAGTTGGGAACCAGGTGAAGATGCCCACTCTCTTATTTCTCGCACTGACGAGGCTCTATACAAGGCTAAAGAAAATGGGCGAAACCGAGTGGAAGTTTCACCCGGCTCAAGATTAAAAGAAAGAGTTTAAAGGTCAGGAAAGATTTCTGGAAACCAATATAAGGAGAAGTTACAGCTTATAGGGGGTTCTGCATACTATCGTGTAAAGATTCCTTTCCCGGCTTGTAAAATGTGTCATGGGACAATCAAAATTCGCTAATTAGTGGCGAGGCAAGCAGCCGTTGAAGGGTAGTTAATGAAAAAGGGGTCAGCTCTATTTTTCTCTGAACCTCGTCACTGCGAGCTTAAGGAAGTCAGCCGAAGCAATCCTGGTGGGTAGAGCCGTAGGAAGGAAAATAGAATTGCCCCCTTTATTGACTTAGGAGGCTACTTGAGGGAGAAAATTTCAGGGTCGTTATTTTGGACTCCAGGTCTATTTCATCCCTTTGTTATAGTAAGGTCTGATGTAATTATAGTATGGCTTGATGCTCATTCTGATGCGAAGATGGAATGCAAGGTGATACCATCTAGTACAAAGGGTGGATAATTAAGCGAGTTGCTAAAGGTAACGGTGTAGTAGGAAGCTATCCAACAATAAGCGAAATGCCGCCCGGTCTTTAACGACACTGCTTGCCTTTCCGAACTTGTGACTACAAGCCGCATGCTCAAAAAAACAAAGCGATAAATCTGACTTAGTGAAGGGCTGTCCGCCTATGTATTGAAGTGGCGACCCCGAGGGGATTTGAACCCCTGATCTCCACCGTGACAGGGTGGCATGTTAAACCGCTACACCACGGGGCCTCGTATAAAAACTATAATGAAAAATTTACTTAATGTCAAACTTGTCCTAACAATGTGGATTTGTGGATTAAGGTATTA